>OOIG01000006.1_pt1 | contig 231934 bp, 221 predicted proteins | sample 1692091 | NCBI WGS metagenome assembly OOIG01 (sample SAMN06348188, study PRJEB24527) | human gut metagenome | biome: human gut; feature: ankylosing spondylitis patient; material: feces | host: Homo sapiens | place: China | collected 2015-10 | reverse complement strand
TCAATTTCTTCCTTTATCAGACTTCCTACACTTGAAAAGTGCGAACATAAAAATAGTTTCATCAATATTCTCCTTTATAAATTTCGATTTATCGATAACTTATTATACCATAAATCTCCCGTTTTTCAACCGCTTCCGCTTACATTCCGCCCATACCCTGGTCGGTATCCTGCGGGACATTCTCCAGGAAATTTATAAATCAAACTTGAAAATACACTTTTCTGTATCACCATAGTTAACTCTCATATCGCTATCCTCAGGAAGTTCTGCGATTTCCAACAATTCGCCTTTCAGATATTCAAGGGTTTTCCTGGACGGAATATTGTCTGGATTGCAGGTGATATACAAATAACTCATATTATGCTTTTTTGCCAGTAAAAAAAGCAATTTACAGGCTTTCGCGGCATAATGGTGCCCCCTGTATTTCTCATATACGCTATATCCGATATGCCCCACGTAGTAAAGGCTGTCATTATATCCGATCCTCAGCGCACAACGCCCCATAACAGTTCCTTGACGGTCGCAGATCAAAAAATGATATGCCGGCACCCAATTCTTAACCGGATCAGCTTCAGTCGTTTTTTCCAAAATCAGTTTGATTTCATCGCTTTCCAAAAAATTCGTATCCAAAAACACAACAACCTCCGTAAATTCCGATTTTGTCAGCATCAAAGTTTCAGAATTTCATCTGCAATTTCACAAACAGTCTTATTGCTCGTATCAATTTTTACGGTATCAAGTAACCGATACATACAAATCCTTCCGACACTTCTGTCAATGACATCGGAAGTGCGGATTCCGCGAGCAATATCGGATGACAACCGATTCCTCAGATTTGCTTCGTCCGTTATCAAGGATATTTTTATGACTCTGCAAGCGCTTGCGTCTAATTCCTTGATTATACGATTGATGATGGATTGTTCATGCATAACCCAGCAAAAAATAATGTTATCGTAAGCGGTACAACGAAGAAAGCTGTTCAACAGATAACAGATATTGCGCATGACCATTTCTTTTGTTTCTTCAGTTACCTGAAACGGATCGGCAGCCCAACACCAGTCACCGTCCAGAAAAACGCTGTTTGGCAAATCTTTTTTCAATTGTTGGCTGATTGTTGTTTTGCCAACACCCATTGTACCGCCAATCAAATACAGTGTTTTCATACCGATCCTCCTCAAACTTCCGATTTATCGATATCTTATCCTTGTTCTTTTATATACATTTCAAACTGCTCCCGCATAGCTTGCAGACGTTTGGTCACGGCGCTGTGCGTCTTATAGCCGAGCGTCTCCGCAATTTCCTTCTGCGTTTTACCGTTTTCCCGCATGATGAAAATCGCATGGTCGTCCTCCGACAGCGTGGCAAGGAATCCGTTGCGTAGTTCCATATAGGCTTCTTCCGTGCTTTCGGCGGGAGAAAAGAAATCAGCGGCATTTTCAACGGCATCTCTGTCGGTTGCCATCACTTCTTCAAGCGACAATGCCGCACCGAGCTGCGTATCGGAATGTGTCCATCTTTTCAGAAAATTGATTTTGTCGTGATTTTCACACACGGAATCGTTAAAATCCTCGTGTACCGTGAGCTTTGTGTCACCCTTATGAAGCGCCGCAAAGATTTCCGGTGTTTTTTGTGCCGTCATCAGTGCGTTAATCATTTCTTCCATGAAAAGCCCGGCAAGTTTGTCCACAACATCTTCGATTTCTTCGTCGGTCAATTCTTCCTCTGTCTTTCCGTGTGCTTTTGCACAGGCTTTGAATCCGGCTTCAAGCGGCTCCTGCAAGTCGGAAAAGAATTTGTCAACAGAGGCTTTGAATTGTTTCTCATCGTCCATAATTTCGGCAACCATATCCGCAATGTACGCCGCGTCGCCTTCTTTCAGACAGTTCAGCGGATAGTTTTTCGAGAAATTTCTCATCGAGCGCTTGTTGCCCGTTTCGGGAAGGAGCTTCAGCCATGACTGCGCAAAAAACTTTTTCGCCTTGGCATAAATCTGCAGTTGTGCGGGTGTATATCTTTTGTCGTCGAAGGCAGGGATATTTCCGGTAAAATCATGCATTTCATAGTACGCCTGAAGCGCATCCCTTGTCTCTTTGTCGTATGGCATGGCAAGTCCTCCGTGGGGATTATTCTTTCTGAATTAATTATACCATTTTTTCGACTGTTTTTCAAGTCGTAATACTTGCAATGCTCATGGTTTTATGTTATACTGTATGCAGACGCGTCGGTACGGTCAGATCGACTTGTTACCGAGGTGACATTACCATCAGGTTCTAGTCGGGGTTCCTCGGTGAAGGTTCAAGTCCTTTTACCCGCACCACCAAAAAGCCTTGAAAACTCAGTGTTTTCAAGGCTTTTGCTTTTTATTTTCCGCTGTCACACGGCTTTCAGGGGATGCATCACCTAAGTATTCTGGTTCACTTCCAACATGCTGATATGGCGGTGGGTTTGTTATTTCTTTCATTGACGAACTCAATTTCGCTTTTGATCATCCTCGCCGTGAATTCGTGCGTTCATTTTCTTTATACGCCTCTTCCAAAGCAGATACTGTGAAATCCAGACCGCTGCAAAAATCATCACGAAGATTCCCACATAAGAAAGAACACCGGTAATTGAGTGCTTCATCCAATTAGCAAAATAAGCAATCGGTAGCATGACCACGCTGATAATCAAAAAGTATACGCCACTTTGCTTTGCAAGGCTCCATGAATCAATTTCCCAGATCACGGATGCCATCGCAAATCCCACACCAAGGATGGCGCAAAGGATTGTCTGCAAAACAACTGCATTCAGTTCGTTCCCCGTCGTTTGGATCAGTTCCGGCGTGACAGGGTAAAAAGAGCCGTCTCCGATGCAGATGGAGATCAGTAGCGTAATGACAAACCCGATGGCGATTCCGACGGGCAGTCCGAACAGTCCGCGCAAAATAATTTTCTTTTTCATTTTTACCACCTCATAATCCCAATAATTGTTTGATTTTAGTAACATACCGTCTGGAAACATAAGTAACCGTTCCGTTTGAGAGAGAAACGCATATAGCTCCCGTAAAGCTCAGATCGAAGCCCCTGACTTTTTTCAGGTTAATAATCTCGCTGTTTGATATGCGCACGAAGGATGAGTTTGCAAGACGTTGCTCCGCTTCGTACAGCCGCAGGCGGAGAAGAAATGCGCCGTTTTTCGTTTCGGCATAGACCTTGCCGCCCGAAGCATAGATTCTATCAATCTCGTTTGGCTCCAGTACGGTTACCTGCTCATCCCGAAACCCCGCAAGCACCTCCGATGGCTCCACCGAAAGCTTCTTTATAATTTCGTTAATCTTGTCGGTGACCCTGTCTGTCACGATGACGATTTTCGGTTCGGTGCAGCTCTCATCAATTTTGATTTCAATCTTCAATCCGATTTCCTCCTTTCCGCTGTTACATTATAAAGGATTGGGAAAAGAAATTCCACCGTTTCCCGATAGGTGGTTGTTATTGTCTCATAGGTGGTAAGTAAAAGCAAACAGCTTATGAATATTTGCGTTTCATAATGGTGATTTTTCTTTTCGGAATCAATTATACCTTTTTTTCGGCTGTTTTTCAAGTCGTTATGCTTACAATGCTCATGGTTTTATGTTATACTGTATGCAAATGCGTCGGTACGGTCAGATCGACTTGTCACCGAGGTGTCATTACCATCAGGTTCTAGTCGGGGTTCCTCGGTGAAGGTTCAAGTCCTTTTACCCGCACCACCAAAAAGCCTTGAAAGCACTGAGTTTTCAAGGCTTTTTGCTTTTTATTTTCCGTTGTCACACGGCGGTCAATGGATGCACTATCAAGAATAAAATCCCCATTAATACTGATTCTTCTGAAGGAATCGTGGTGTATTCATAGGTGCGTGACCCCGATATCAAAAAATATTATGTGGCATTATTGCCCCTTAATGCAGTATCTCGTATAGCTCGTGAACTTCAAATTCACACCAAGAGAACGTGCCAGATCAGCAATAGTGCTTTCGTCATCGTCAGTGTACCAACACCCACTAATTACACTATCAATTTTACTGAAACCTGCAAGCACCGTATCCTCGTATAAATCTTCAAACACATCGGGACGTTTTTGGGTTAAAACCCTTTGTGCTTCTTCGGGGAGAGCCGCAAGCGTTTCCTTGTTTACAAAACCTGTTGATGTGACGAGTTTGCCACCGGGTTTCAATACTCTGAAAGCTTCTTTTAAGGCTTTTGCCTTTATTCCTTCGCAATTACCAATGCCTCCACCATCCGAGATGATGTCTATGCTGTTATCTTTAAAAGGCATATTGCAAAAATCGAAAGCAGCGTAATAGATATTTGGCGAATCGAGCGATTTATCCAAGAAAGATTTCCACTCACGAACAACCGTGGGAGAAAGATCGCTGATTATAACCGTTGCATCTGGATTTGCTTTGAGAATATAGGGCATATATCCACCGCCCGGACCCGCACCGATTTCAAGAATAATTCCATTACAAGAAGCAATCTGCTTTCCGATGCCATCCATATAAGCGTTGTCTTCTCTTGAAGCTTCCCAATTACGCTTTATCCATTTGCCACTTTGAATTTCATTTGCCCATTCAACACTATAATCACGTTCCTGTTCTGACACAAAATAGGCTATTCCAGAACGTCCGGTTTCCTTGCCGGTTAATTCACGAAGCAGATCAACATCTTCAAGCATTTCGTTAATTGTAACCTTGTACAGATGGGATAGCTCCAAAAGTATATCAATGTCCGGCACTGCATTTCCGCACTCCCATTTTGAGACAGCCTGCGAAGTAACACCGAGCTTTTCGGCTAAATCTGTTTGCGACAAACATGCTTTTCGTCTGAGTACAGACATTCTTTTGCCAAAATGAATTTTGTTTATCATAAAATCACTCCTCTTTCTTCTTGGTGTTTATATTATACTGCACTCTTCAGATGCATTGGAAGCGACGGGTTGTTACATAATTTCAGCTATCTACAACTATGAGTTGTAATACGAGGTCTTGTGCAAGAATGATTATTTTTAATTCTACCAGCGTTAAGTATTGTTTTTTCTCTTTTTGGCATAAATCTGAAGTTGTGCGGGCGTATATTCTTTGTCATCGAAGGCAGGGATGTTTCCGGTAAAATCATGCGTTTCATAGTACGCCTGAAGCGCATCCCGCGTATTTTTGTCGTATGGCATGGCAAGTCCTCCGTGGAGATTATTCTTTCTGAATTAATTATACCATTTTTTCTACCGTTTTTCAAGGACGAAAAGCGTGAACAAAAACACGCAGAGTTCATTTCTGAATTCTGCGTGTTTTTGTTTGCACTCTCAATCGGCAGATTTAGATGGATCCTTAAAACATTCTTACGGGAATTTGCCTTTATGCAATGTTTTTCTTGTTTAATGTTTGTGGTTAAATTCGATCGCCGTCCAACTTCGCCATTCGGTACCCAATACCGACATGAGTCTGTATATACTGCGGCGAATCGGGGGACAGTTCGATTTTTTTGCGCAAGGTAGCCATAAATACGCGTAGAGACGCTACATTGCTTTCCCACGCCGCACCCCATATTTTTTGCGTAATGAAAGTGTGAGTAAGCACTTTCCCGACATTCTTGGACAGCAAACACAGCAGTTTATATTCGATGGGCGTAAGATGAAGCTCTTCACCGCTAAGGTAGGCGCACCCTGCTGCATAATCTATTTTCAGGTCTCCGTTTACAAAAAGCGAGTCGGATTTTCCGCAAGACTGCATAGACGAAAGCCTTCTGCCCATAACACGAAGTCTTGCAAGCAGTTCCTCTACGGAAAAAGGCTTTGTCAGATAATCGTCCGCTCCGGCATCCAAAGCGTCGATTTTGTCTTTATCTTCGGCGCGGGCGCTGATTACGATAATCGGCATTTCAGACCATGTGCGTATTTTTTTGATAACATCCACGCCGTCGATATCCGGCAGTCCCAAATCAAGCAAAACAACATCCGGATTATGTGAGGATGCCTCCATAATAGCACTTTCGCCGTTTTGCGCAATCAAATATTCGTAACCGCGTGTTTTCAGTGTCGTGCTGATGAGGTTACGAACAGGTGCATCATCTTCAACCACCAAAACCAATAAGTTACTCATGAATTTCCACCTCCCCGATGGGCAATGTAAAGGTAAATACCGCGCCGTGCGGATTGTTGTCCGTTATCGTTATTTCTCCGCCATGCGCATTTATGATAGATTTGCATAACGAAAGACCTAATCCGATGCTGCGACGACTGTCGGCAATTTTGTTTGTGCCGGTATAAAACATATCAAAAACGCGTGATTTTTGTTCGTCCGCAATGCCGTTTCCGTTATCCGATACGCTTACGGAAACCATATTACCGTCTTTTTTTGCAGTAATCGTAATTTGCGAATCGGATGGCGTATATTTGATAGCATTGTCAAGAAGATTGATTAAAACCTGCACAATAAGCCGTGCGTCCATTTTTGCAAGGAGCAACTCGTCTTGTTGTATCACGGTAATTTTTTGCATTTCGCTTTTCTTATGAATATGCTTCAATGCTTCGGCTATTACGTCGCCGACAAGTTCCGTCGTCAAATTTATATTCATTCTGCCTTCTTCAAGGCGTGTCACCGCAAGCAGATTTTCAACAAGATTGATAAGCCAAAGAGAGTCACTGTAAATATCCTCATAAATCTGCATTTTTGTCGCATCATCAAAAGCATTTCCGTTTGAAATAAGGTTACTTGCATTTCCCGAAATGGACGTGAGCGGTGTTCGCAGATCATGTGATATGGAGCGAAGCAGATTTGCGCGCAACTGTTCGTTTTTTGCCAAAACCGCGGTGCGCTCTCTTTCTTTTGCGTTTACGATTCCGTCAACGGCAATTGCACATTCGCCGATAACGGAAACCACAATACTTTCGTCAAAAGAATCGATCGGATTATTTCCGACAAAAATGCCGACTGCTCCGTAATTCTTTTCGTTTTTACATATCGGCAGAAAAACATAACTGCTGTCGGAATAAATTCCCGTTCCTTTTCCGGCTTTTCGGTTATTATTTATTACCCACCGGACAATTTGCCTGTAATCCTTTGACGGACTGTCTTTTGTATCTGTAAATGAAGCGCATATTTTTTCCGCGCTCTCATTAAATATAATTACATTTCGACTCAATAACTTTCTCAAATGATCGGCTGTAACCTGAAATACTTCCTGCTCATCGGATGCCTTTTGAATCAACTGATTTGCATCAAACAAAATTTTTGTTCTGTATGAGGTTTGAGTTGCCTGCCGTTCGCGTGTTTTCAGCTTTTCGGTTGTTCCGCCTATGATAAGAGAAGCCGCAAGCATGATAATAAATGTCACCGGATAACCGCTTCCGTAAGCCCTGAATGTAAACCTCGGCTCTGTAAATAAGAAATTGAACACCAATACGCTTGCAACAGATGATATAACCCAACAGATTTTGCTTTCGGTGAAAATGGCGATAAGCAGTACGCCGAGGATATATACCGTGATTATGTTAGCGTCGGTAAACCCGAGGCGGGAAAATAAACAGCCAAGTAATGACGACAGCAGCAACACGAACGTCGAAATTGCCAAACCTTTCAGGAGCTTTGCAAAATGCGGCTTTTCAAACAGCGTTTTCTTTCCTCTGGCTATAGCGGCATCACTGTCCGGAATAATGTGAATATCGACATTAGGAGCAAGCGATATCAGCTTTTCCGTCAATGTCGGTTTGCCGATGAAGCGTCGCTTACCGACAACGCTTCTGCCAATCACTATTTTCGTGACACCCGAAAGCCGCGCATACTCGGCAATCTGAAATGGCACATCATCTCCGCACGCCGTAACGATTGTCGCACCGCACTTTTCAGCAAAATGAATGTTTGCAAGCAAGCGATTCTTGTCTTCCGCCTCCATATATTCGGAAGCGGGAGTTTTTACATATAATGCCGAAAAGGACGCGTGAAACGCCCTTGCCATGGCTACCGCAGTCTGAATGATTTTTGTATTGGAAGGTGCAGATGACAGGCAGACCAGAATGTGTTCATTGTTATTTGCAAATCTTTCTCCCATTTGACTAATCCGTGTCTCCTTCGGTTTTTATTTTTTATTATATCATATTCTTTAAATAAAATCTACTTAAAACAGCTTTTATAATTATTTAATATCTCAGTCAACTCCCTATCTTCTTCATCCAATATAACAACTGCGATTTTTTTATGTTTTTCTTTGAAAATTTCAATCTCGGAAATCATACTTTCGTAGTTTTCCGTATCAAGAAATTCAAGCGGACTGCATTGTTCTTCTTGTTCTTTTTCGATTGCTTTCCTGTTTTCCTCCAAGAAAGCATCGAGCCTCTTCATAACGAAAAAGCCGCCAATCATAATTGCTATTACCGCAAAAACAAGTATGACTTCTCCCATGGCAATCACCTTCTTTGATATCCGTTAAATATCAAAGCATTTGCGCAATGCCTTATAATCTCCGAGCACCAAAAGCGTTTCCTCTCCGGAAAGGACTGTGTCGGCGGTAACAACCGCATTGATTTTTCCGTTTTTCTTTGTGGCGATGATGTTTACATTGTATTTTCTGCGAATATCTATCTCTGCAATTGATTTTCCCACCCATGCCTGCGGAACGGACACTTCAAAAATCGAACAGGAATCACCGAGTTCTATATAATCGAGAATATGGTCGGAACTGTATCGGATCGCAGCCCATGTGGCAAGTTGCTTTTCAGGGTAGATAATTTCGTCCGCGCCGTTACGCAGAAGAAATTTTGCCTGAACGTCCTGTTCGGCACGAGACACAACCTTTTGCGCGCCCAATTCCTTTAATAAGCAGGTCGTTTCAAGCGAACTCTGAAAATCCCCGCCGATTGTTACGATACAAACATCATAATTTTTTATACCGAGAGATTTCAGCAACGCTTCGTTTGTGCTGTCGCCGATTTGTCCGTTAGTCACATATGGCATAGCATCGTTAATTCTTTCCTCATTTTCGTCTACTGCCATGATCTCATGTCCCAATTCGTGCAATTTCATTGCTATGTATTTCCCGAAACGTCCGAGACCTATCAATAAAACAGATTTTGTTTTCATATAAATATCCTCCTCAGCTCAGCCGACGGCAATTGTATCCGCCGGAAGTTTTGCTACTTGCTTTTTATTTGCTCCGAAAGCGGCATAGATCAGCGTTAATCCGCCCACCCGACCGAAGAACATGGACATAATCAGAATCATTTTAGAAGCACTTCCGAGTGTCGGAGTAATGCCGAGTGTCAGTCCTACCGTACCTACGGCGGAGGCTGTTTCGTAAAGACATGATGTGATAGGCAAATTTTCAATCGTACTGATAGCCATTCCGCCAACCAAAAACAGAGTTGTGTACATCAAAAATACTGCCGAAGCTGTTTTTACGGTTTCATCATCAATCCGACGTTTCATAACTTCGGCGTTATCTTTTTTTCGGAAAACGGAAAAAGCAGAAGAAAACAGAACCGCTATCGTTGTCGTTTTCATACCGCCTGCGGTTGACCCCGGTGAACCGCCTATCAACATAAGAATAATCATCAGGTATAATCCCGTATCACTGATTGCGGTAAGATTTATCGTGTTAAAGCCTGCCGTTCTCGGCGTTACGGATTGAAATAAAGACGCAAGTATGCGCTCTGTGACAGGTAGATCGCCACATTCAAAAAAGAAGAAATAAACAGCGGATAAAACAATCAGTACAGCCGTAACAATCAAAACAAGTTTGCTCTGCGTGCGATATTCTCTTATTCGCCACTTGTGTTTGCAAATGTCTTCCCATACAAGGAAACCGATACCGCCGACAATGATTAACAGCATAATCGTAATATTGATAACCGGTTGTGCGGAGTAGTGAGTCAGAGAAGTAAATTCGCCGCTTTTGGTTCCCATAATATCGAATCCGGCATTGCAAAATGCAGACACGGAGTGAAAAACAGCCATCCATATACCTTCTGCGCCGTAATCCTTGCAAAACACAGGGAGCATAATCAGTGCCCCGATTATTTCAATCAAAAAGATCCCCTTGATTATAAATCCAGTCAATCGAACGATTCCGCTCACGTTCGGCGCGGAAATTGCGTTTTTCATTGTTTCGCGGCTGAACAGCCCGATTTTTTTACCGGAGGCAACAGCAAGTGAAACTGCAATTGTTACAACGCCCATACCGCCGATTTGAATTAGCAACAATATAATGATTTGCCCGAATATCGTCCAGTGCGTTGCGGTATCGAACACAACAAGTCCCGTTACGCATACGGCAGACGTCGAAGTGAAAAGCGCATCTATAAAAGAAGTCCATTCATGCGATTTTGAAGAAATCGGCAGAGTTAATATCAATGCACCGAGTAATATTACCCCTGCGAATCCCAGCAGTATTATTTGAAACGAAGATAGTTTTCTTTTCAGTATTTCCATTCAAAATACCTCGATTTCATTTATCCGTATTATATTATCACATTTCCCGTAAAGATGGCATTAGATTTTTTACGAATGGTGTTAAGATTTTATAAAGAACTGCTGTCGGGCGGCATCACGTTCAATCCAATGATTGCTTGGATTTGAAGCAATGAATTGATAATTGTTTTTAAAAAAATTTGTGCTATTCTATAATCACACCGGTGAAATAAAATTTGGAGGTGCTTTTATGCAACTTAATCTGGGACAGAAAATACGCGAGCTTCGCCAGCGTGACGGACGCACACAGGAAACACTTGCCGAGGCAATCGGTGTGACGTCACAGGCGGTTTCGCGCTGGGAAGCAAACGGCGGATATCCCGATATGGAAATGATTCCGTCCATTGCTCATTATTTCGGCGTTTCGATAGACGAACTTTTCGGTTACAACAATGAGCGTTCACAAAAAATCAACATGTTGGTTGAGAAAATCGAAAATATGAATTTTCAAAATAACGGAGTGGATATTAACATAGGCGAATGTATTTCATTTGCAAGGAACGCCTTGATCGAATTTCCGGGAAACGAAAAAATCATGCTCTGCCTCGCCTCGGTACTATACAATGCAGGATATGTTCGCTATGGAGAACATCATTTATCCGACAGCGAAGGATACGATATTCTGGATACCGAAAGACATCGGACTTATTCGGAGTGGAAGGAGGCAATATCGCTTTATGAGAAATTGCTGAAAACCATGGAGGATGGAGAGCCGCGTCACCGTGTCATCCGCGAACTTACACAGTTGTATCTGAATATCGGAGAACAGGCAAAGGCACTTGCCGTGATTGAGACCGCTCCGGATATTTACGGCTCAAGAGAAATCCTGAAAGCAAAGGCAACAGGCGGAAAAGAGCGCGCAAAAGCATATGGAGAGGCTCTGCTGAAAACAGTCATGGCATGTTCCGAGCTTATGGTAAGCGACGTCATTGCTTTCGGAAAGAATATGTCTCCTGCCGATAAGGCACAAAGCCTGCGCGGAGCCATTGCGATTTTCGGCAATGTCTGCACCGACGGAAACTACGGAATATACCATCCTTACATTGCAAGAATCTATACGTTGCTTTCGGTGTATCTATGGTTGGACGGCAAAAAAGACGATGCGTTTGAGGCATTGGATTGTGCTCTTACTCAATTCAGATATTTTGAGGAATCCTGCGCGAAAGGCGCGCGCTGCTGCTATACCGCGCCCTTGGTACGCCTGATTCAACCGGATGCGACAATTGATGATTCCCACCCACCTATATCGTATGCAAGTCTTGCCGAAGACTGGCCATGGTGGTGCGTACCCGAGGCTTCAAACGTAAAGCCCGAAATACAGGCAGATCCCCGTTGGCATGAATGGGTAGCGAAAGCGCGGGCATGTGACCCGAAGAACTGAATTTGGTTGCACGGTTCCGCACAGGCTTCTTCCGCACTCTTGGTGGGAGCAAAAATCGGTAGCATTTTCACAGCAGATTATCCAACCGAAAGTGGAAAAATGCAGTCTCGTCCAACCAATACGCCATTGCTTTTGAAACTGTTTGCCGGTATAATATAATTGTAGCTACAAAAATCAGGAGGTGTATGGTATGACTGCAATGAAAATCAACGAACAAATTGCATTTCTCAGAAAGCAGAGAGGTCTGACACAAGAAGCACTTGCCAATGCTCTTGGTGTAACAAATCAGGCTGTTTCAAAATGGGAGTCCGCGCAATGTTGTCCGGATATTTGTCTTTTGCCACGGATTGCCGATTGTTTTGGAGTGTCAATAGATGAGCTTATGGGGCATAGTTCCACGACTGGAAATGATAGTCTTGTTGAAAAGGCTCTGGCTCTTCTAAGCGAAAAAGAACGAATTTCAACATCAATGCTTCAGATGCATCTAAATATCGGATATTCAAAAGCAAGGAATTTGATTCGTCAGTTGGAAACCGATGGACAAATCATGTCCTCAGGAAAGTGGAGCTATATTCTCAGGAAACAGGTACGATAGCCGCGCCTGCCGACGGTTCCATTCGCCGTACGTATAGCGTGAAAGACGATTGCAACATTCACCCACCTATATCGTATGCAAGTCTTGTCGAAGACTGGCCATGGTGGTGCGTACCGAGGCTTCAAACGTAAAGTCTGAAATACAGGCGGACCCCCGTTGGCATGAATGGGTAGCGAAAACGCGGGCATGTGACAAAAAGAATTGAACATCAAAAAATCCGGCGCAGGCTTTCCTACGCCGGATTTTAATATTTAACTGTTCTTGTTATTCGACATTGTTCTGTCGGCTTTCCTGCCAAAATCCTTTATATCGTCGTACATTTTTCCGTAAAGCGCTATCAGTTGCTGTCTTGTGGTTTCGTGAGCCATAATGAACAATAATTCGCCTTGCTTCGGTTTATCTTTATTATTTACCGTATATCTCCGCCGCTTCGGGCGTGATTTTGCCTTCAGCCACAAGTCTGTCTATACATCTTTGCAAGCTTATCATTCCCTCGCCCGAACCAAGCTGTATCTGTCCCGCGATCATGTGGTTCTTGCCCGTTCTTATAAGCGCTCTGAGCGCCGGCGTGAACGGAGCGTATTCATATGCCACAACTCTCCCCGTACCTACGGCAGCGGGAATAAGCCGCTGAGATATAACTCCGCGCAGCGTCATGGAAAGCTGGGTTCTTATCTGTGCCTGGAGCGAAGAATCGAACGCGTCAATAATTCTTGCCACAGTTCCGGACACGCTTGATGTGTGGAGCGTAGATATAACAAGGTGACCTGTTTCGGCGCACGTTATCGCTGCCGATATCGTTTCCGGATCGCGCATTTCTCCTATTGCAATAACGTCCGGATCTTCACGGAGTACGGCTCGAAGTGATTTTTTGAATGAAAGCGTATCGCGTCCGACTTCTTTCTGTGTTACTATACTGTGTTTTGATTCGTAAACATATTCTATCGGGTCTTCTATTGTTATTATGTGACCGTTCTTTGTGGAGTTTATATAATCGAGCATCGCCGCCATAGTCGTACTCTTGCCGCTTCCCGTAGCGCCTGTTATAAGAATAAGACCACTGCTGTAATTACAAAGATCGGCAAGACTTTGCGGAAGTTCAAGCTCTTCAAACGAACGTATTTTGTTGCTGAGCACACGAAGCGATGCGGCATATGAACCCATGTGCGTAAACGCTCCGACACGGAAATTATATCCGTTTATTCTTATTGAAGTATCTATTTCTTTTTCGGCTTTCAGTCTTTCAAAAAGCTCGTCTCCGAGTATTTCGTGAACATACGCGCCGGAATCGTCCGCAGTAAGTTTTTCGCTGTCTATATATCCGTATTTTCCGTGAACCCTGTATGCAACTGGAACTCCTGCGGAAAAAAGAATATCCGAAGCTTTCAGCGCGATCGCTCCGCGCAGTATCTGTTCAAGTGATCTCATCGGTAGTTCTCCTTTTTATATATGTTTTATAAATTCAGTAACGACGGAAGCCGAATATTTTGAAGCGTTGTCTATAAACTTCAGATATTCCTCTTCACCGCCACCGGTGTCCGAAACCGTACGGACAATGCAGAACGGAACATTTGCCATGCGGCATACTTGTCCTATTGCTCCGCCTTCCATCTCACAAACTATGCCTCCGCTTATGCGTCGCACACGTTCCTTTTTATCTTCATCCACAACGAAAGTATCTCCGGTAGCGATAGTTCCTCTTATAGCTTTTTGACCGAGCTTTTCCGTACATTCTGCAAGCAAAGCCGAAAGTTTTTCATCGCATTTCATATGTACTTCTCTGATAGCGTCGATAAATCCCTCGCATTCACCTCCGCAAAGCGAAGTATCGTAATCGTATTCCACAACGTCGGTTGCAATAACTGTATCAAGCACTTTTATTTCGGGAACAAGCGAGCCCCCAGCACCTGTGTTTATAACAAACTCCGGCTCATAACAAAGCAGCATCGTCTGCGTACATGCGGCTGATGCTACCTTTCCTACGCCGGACACTGCCACGCAGACAGGCTTTCCGCAAAGAAGCCCACAAGTATATTCTCTGCCGAGCAGAACCTGCGAATGCTTTTCGGTCATCTCGCCTATAAGCGCTTTTGCCTCTTTCGTAAGCGCGCAGATTATTGCCGCTTTGACTTTATTTTTTGTATTTGAAATCAATTTTTTCACTCCGTTTCTTTAATAAAGAAATTTGCCTTTCACATTTTTCACAGCAAAAAACTAAATGCCGAAAAAACATTCACCCTTGGCGAGTTGCCTTTTTTATCCAACGTTTTTGCTTTCTACGCCTGATTTTAGCGTTTTTTACGGATTTTATTGTAACACATCTAAACAAAATTTACAAGCGATTTCGCAAAAAAGGCGGGGTTGCCTCGTCAATATGCCAAAGTTTGCGTTTTTCGATGAAAAACCTTGATTTTTGCCACAAGATATTGTATGCTTATTATAGTTTTTTCGTTTCACTTTTGTGAAATATGCAAAAAGGAGTGACACCGATGCAGCTTTTGGAAAACAGAATAATTGCGGACGGACAGATCCTTGAAGGAGATATCCTCAAGGTGGATTCCTTCCTTAACCATAACATAGATATTCCCTTCGTCTGGAAACTTGCAGAAGAACTGCATAGACTCTACTCGGATTGCGGCGTAACCAAAATACTCACAATAGAGGCGTCGGGAATAGCAATAGCTTCTCTCACGGCACTCTGTTTCGGGGTGCCTATGCTTTTTGCCAAGAAGTCAAAATCATCCAATATCACAGGCGAGGTTTTCTCTTCTACGGCTCACTCGTATACGCACGGATGCGACAACAACATAATCGTTTCGAAAAAATTTCTCGGAAAAGACGATAAAGTGCTTATAATTGATGATTTTCTCGCTCAGGGCAGCGCCCTTTCGGTTCTTTGGGATATAACGAATCAGGCAGGAGCGGAAACGGTCGGTGCCGGAATAATTATCGAAAAGGAATATCAGGGCGGCGGAAACCTTCTCCGCAAAAAAGGACTCAGAATAGAATCTCTTGCTAAAATAAAATCAATGAGCAAAGAAAACGGTATCGAATTTTGCAAATAATAACGGTTTAACGTAGCGTGTCTACATTAAATAAAAAAACAAAAACAAAAAATCAAAGGAGAAACAAAATGTTGAAAAAAGTTCTTTCTATGGTGCTTGCATTTGCTATGCTTGCGGTAGCTTGTGTTCTTTTCGCTTCCTGCGGAAACAAGACAAGCGATTTCAAAATAGGTGTTATTTGTCTCCACGACGAGACATCCACCTATGACCTCAACTTTATAAATGCAATTGAAGGTGCACAGAAGGCGCTCGGTCTTTCCGACGACCAGGTAATCATTATAAAGAATGTTCCCGAAGGCAATGAATGTCTTGACGCCGCAAAGGATCTTGTTGACCAGGGTTGTAAGGTTATATTTGCGGACTCTTTCGGTCACGAATCATTTATGATTCAAGCCGCAAAGACTTATCCCGAAGTTATGTTCTGCCATGCTACAGGCACAAAGGCTCACACAGAAAATCTTCCTAACTATTTCAACGCTTTTGCTTCCATATATGAAGGCAGATATCTCGCGGGCGTTGCTGCCGGTCTCAAACTCAATGAGCTTAAAGAAGCAGGCAAACTCAAGGGCGATGCTCCTAAAATGGGCTATGTCGGCGCGTTCCCCTATGCAGAAGTTATCTCCGGCTATACAGCTTTCTATCTCGGCGCAAAATCCGTATGCCCCAATGTTGTTATGGACGTTACATTCACAGGTCAGTGGTATGACGTTACAGCCGAGCAGCAGGCGGCAGAAAAGCTTATAAACGTTCAGAAGTGCGACCTTATCAGCCAGCACGCCGACTCTATGGGCGCTCCCGGTGCTTGCGAATCTGCCGGAGTTCCTAACGTTTCATACAACGGCTCCACAGAAACAGCTTGCCCCAATACATTTATCATATCTTCCAGAATCGACTGGCAGCCTTACTTTGAACTTATAATCAAAGCCGTTAAAGACAACGACGGCAAAATCCCCGTTGACTACACAGGCACACTTTCCACAGGTTCCGTTGCCCTTACGGCAATAGGCAAAAAGGCTCCCGCTGCGGGCACACAGGCTAAACTTGATGAAGTTAAAGCTAAACTCGAAAGCGGAGAGATCAAAGTATTTGACACAAATGCATTTACGGTAGGTGGCGAAAAAATTACAACATTCATGGCAGATGTTGATGACCTCGGCGACTATCAGGGCGATACAGAAGCTGTAAAGGACGGCTATTTCCATGAATCCGAATACCGTTCTGCTCCTTATTTCACACTTGAAATTGACGGCATAACTCTTCTCGACAGAGGCCCCAAGACAGAAAACTGACTTTTTTCAAAAACACTTATGTATAAAGGCGGAGCAACCCTCCGCCTTATACTTCTTTTTTGCAGACATCTACGGCAATTCTAAAATTGCCGTTTTTCCTATTTTTATTTCGGAGGTTACCGCGTGAACAAGGAAGTTGCGATAGAATTACGTCATATTACAAAAACGTTCGGCAGTATAACAGCCAACAAAGATGTTGATATGACGGTTTACAAAGGGGAGATACTTGCCATTCTCGGAGAAAACGGCAGCGGAAAAACAACCCTTATGAATATGATTGCCGGAATTTACTATCCGGACGCAGGTCACATAATAGTGAACGGAGAGGAAGCTGTTATAAAATCTCCGAAAGACGCTTTTAACTATAAAATAGGCATGATACATCAGCATTTCAAACTTGTTGATGTGTTCACCGCAAGCGAAAATATAATTCTCGGCGTAAATGACGGGAGCAAGTATAAACTCAGTAACGTAAATCAGAAAGTTGCTGCAATCGCCGAAAAATACGGTTTTGCGATAAACCCGAAAAAGAAAGTCCATGAAATGTCGGTTTCCGAAAAGCAGACGGTAGAAATTATAAAAGTTCTTTACAGAGGCGCTGATATACTCATTCTGGACGAGCCTACGGCTGTTCTTACTCCTCAGGAAACCGAAAAGCTCTTCGCCGTTCTCAGAAGAATGAAGGACGATGGAAAATCCATTATCATAATCACGCACAAAATGCATGAGGTTCTCTCCATATCAGACAGAGTCGCCGTTCTCCGCAAAGGCGAGCATATCGCTACTGTCGTTACGGCGGAAACTTCTGAATCCGAACTTACCGAAATGATGGTAGGAAAGAAAGTAAGCCTCAATATAAACAGACCAGAGCCTAAAAATCCTTGCGACAGACTTATAGTCTCTCATCTGTGCGCAAACAATTCCGAAGGCTTCAAAGTGCTTGATGATATTTCGTTTGTCGCAAGATCGGGCGAAATTCTCGGCATAGCAGGCATAGCGGGAAGCGGTCAAAGAGAGCTTCTCGAATCAATAGCCGGTCTTTACCATGTCGAATCAGGCGAAATATTTTACAATAATCCTTCAAGCGGAGAAAAAGAAAATCTACGCGACAAGACTCCTCTTCAGATACGCGATCTCGGCGTAAGACTTTCATTTGTTCCCGAAGACAGACTCGGTATGGGGCTTGTAGGCAACATGGGCATAACCGACAACATGATGCTTCGCAGCTATACAAAGGGCAAGTCCATGTTTCTTGACAGAGTTCCCCCAAAGAACCTGGCAAAGGATATAATCAAAAGTCTTGAAGTCGTCACTCCGGATGACGAAACACCTGTACGTCGCCTTTCAGGCGGAAACGTACAGAAGGTACTCGTCGGACGCGAAATAGCCGCAGCACCGTCTGTACTTATGGCAGCATACCCCGTAAGAGGACTTGATATAAATTCATCATATCTTATATACAATCTTCTCACAAAGCAAAAAGAAAGCGGCGTCGCCGTCATATTTGTAGGAGAAGATCTTGATGTACTTATAGAACTTTGCGACAGAATTCTTGTCATAAACGGTGGCAAAGTCACCGGAACGGTTGACGGAAGAACTGCAAAGAAAGAAGAAATAGGACTTCTCATGACAAGACATTCTTCACAAGACCAAAGCAAGGAGGAAATAAGCGATGCAGAAAAATGATAAAGCCAAGCGTGAACCGCTTTTTCATATAGTAAAGCGAAGTGGTATTTCAGCGAAACAGTCCATAATGATTCGGGCTATCGCTATTGCGGCGGCACTCGTCGTTGCCGGTATTATAAGTTTCCTCATTACAAAGAAAAGCCCTCTTGCAATATATAAGCAGATGTTTTTAGGTGTTTTCGGCTCTTCTCACCGAATTATGAAAACGCTTAAAAATCTCGCCGTGCTTCTTTGCATTTCGCTTGCTGTAACTCCTGCATTCAAAATGAAATTTTGGAACTGCGGCGCCGAAGGTCAGGCTTTGATAGGCGGACTTGCCTGTGCTTCGTGTATGTTCTATCTCGGCGGAAGTGTTCCGAAATGGCTGCTTATAATCATAATGGTAGCCACTAGCCTTGTGGCTGGCGCAATATGGGCTGTTATTCCCGCGCTGTTCAAGGCTAAATGGAACACAAACGAAACTCTCTTCACACTTATGATGAACTACGTTGCAACATCTCTTGTGGCATTCTTCATCAAGTGCTGGGCAAAAGACGGCTCCGGAATTCTCCGTCCTATGACCGAATACGGACTTCCCGTTATCGGAGGAAGCGATTCCCTGCTTGCAATAATTGTTGTTGCAATACTTACGATAGCCGTTTACATTTACCTTAAATATTCAAAACACGGATATGAGATCGCCGTTGTTGGCGAAAGCGAAAACACCGCAAAATACATAGGAATAAACGTAAAAAAGGTTATAATCCGCACAATGATACTTTCCGGTGCTATATGCGGTCTCTGCGGACTTCTTCTTGTCGGAGGCATAGATAAAACAATAAGCACAGAAACAATAGGCGGACAAGGCTTTACAGCCATAATGGTATCATGGCTCGGAAAATTCAACCCCGTATATATGATACTTACTTCTTTCCTTATAGTTTTTCTTCAGGTTGGTACAAAGCAGGTTTCCACATCCTTCAGAATCGACACTTCCCTCGCCGACATTACAACGGCAATAGTTCTTTTCTTCATAATCGGATGTGAATTCTTCATAAATTACAAATTGCAGTTCCGTCACAAAGAAAAGGAGGAGAAAAACTGATATGCTTACATTTCTTACTCAAGCCGTAAGAATCGGCATGACGCTTCTTTTCGGTTCAACCGGAGAAACAATAACGGAAAAATCAGGTCATCTCAATCTCGGCGTTCCCGGCGTAATGTGTATCGGCGCCGCATTCGGATGTGTTTCAGAAACAATGTATATACAAAGCATCGGTCCGCTTACAGACGGAAGATCATTTTTTGTTTATCTTCTCGCCGTTCTTATTCCGATATTGGCGGCGATAATCGGCGGAGCGCTCGCCGGACTTCTTTACAGTATCCTTACGGTAACGCTCAGAGCGAATCAGAACGTAACCGGACTTGCCCTTACAACCTTCGGCGTAGGACTTTCCAAGCTTATGATAACGTCTGTTCAGAAAAAGATTATTGCTGTATCAAATGAGGGAGTTAACATAAGCTTCACACAGGCAAGCAAGTATTTTACGAAATCGCTTCCCTTTGCCGACAGTCTCGGTTGGTTCGGAAAGCTTTTCTTCTCGTACGGAATCATGATTTATATCGCAATTGCGATAGCAATTATTTCTTCGTATGTACTAACAAAAACCCGTCTCGGGCTTTATCTCCGTTCCGTAGGTGAAAATCCCGCCACAGCCGACGCAGCAGGAATAAATGTATCGGCTTACAGATATGGTGCAACGTGCATCGGTTGTGCAATCTCGGCACTTGGCGGTCTTACATTTATTATGGACAACCTCAACGGCAACTGGGAGTACATTATAGACGCTATGGGTTGGCTCTCCGTCGCACTTGTTATATTTACCGTATGGAAACCGAACATCGGAATTCTCGGTTCTATAATTTTCGGCGGACTTTATATAGCCGCAAGCTATATAAACGGTATTGATCTTGCAACAAAAGAACTTTTCAAAATATTGCCCTATTTTGTAACCGTTGTTGTTCTTATAATAACGAGCATCAAAAACAAAAGAGAAAATCAACCTCCGGCAGGACTCGGAGCAAATTACTTCAGGGAGGACAGATAATAGATGATAAAGCTGGAAAGAACCGATGTAATGAATCTTGAAAATGCAATCAGAGGAGCAAGAAACCCTATGAACAGCTGGGCAAAAAGCGACAGCTACACCGATGATAACGGTGTCTTCACGCTTGGAGCAAACGACCTCGACCTTGCGAGACGTCTTTGTAACGCCGGCAGCGATCACAGAAAGTTTATTCGTCAGATATTCGTTTCGGTTGATATTACCGCACCGCTTTATTGGTGGAAAGAGTTTGACACATATAAAGTCGGCACCGTTGCAAATTCAACAAGTACAATGCATAAAATACATTCAAAGCCTATTGAACGCGAAGACTTTTCATGGGATCATACCGTTCCCGAAATGCTCCCTATTCTCGACGGCTTCATAGCAAATATAGAAGCCCTGAGAAAAAAGTATCTTGAAACGCAAGATAAATCGTATTGGTACACTATAATACAGTTTCTGCCAGAAAGCTATAACCAAATGCGTACCGTAACGCTGAATTATGAAGTTCTTACAAACATTTATAATTCTCGCAAGGCACATAAGCTTGATGAATGGCACACCTTCTGCGATTGGATAAAAAATCTTCCATATGCAAACGAGCTTATTATAAAAGACTGATAAATATATAAAAAACGCACGGCACGCCGTGCGTTTTTTGTTTGCTGTATTCAATTACTTGCCAAGCTGTTTTTTAAGATCATTTGCAACATTTTCGCTACGTGCATCAGCGCCTTTCTGATTCATATGCCAAGCAGAATTATAAAAGTATTCATCGGGATAAATGCAATCCTTGTAATCGGAGATAACAGTTACGCCAATCTCTTTTAATTTATTTGTATACACCTCAATTATCTGATCGGTCACTTTGCTTTCTTCCATGCCTGTTTTCTGCATTGCGGCATAAGTGAAATAAACCGAGCATCCCTTTTCGTCCAGTTTCTTTACAAGCGCTGTCATCTCTTCTTTTGCGCTCACATCATACTTGAAATTATAGTTATAAATGTTTTTATCCCACTCTCTGCTTGCTTCGTCATCGTCGCCATATTTATTTGTAGATGTTGAGAAGCGATCGTAAGGTATAAATTTACCGCTTTGAAGCTCTTCACTGAATGAAGAAAATTTGCTTATAAGATCTGTGAAATCCGAACGATCAATATAGCGAAGGAAATTATAATCGTTCTGACGGAACGCCCATGCTCTTGAACCTATTGCGCTTGTTCCCAGCGTGTTATATCCGGGTTCCGGCGACCAAAGAAGTATGTCGCCTTCACCTACAAAGTTTTCGATTATATCGAAGTAAAGAAGCGCACTGATGTTGGCATTTTCACCAAAGTTGATTATTTCGTATTCTCCGCTGAGCACTTTCTTTATAATATCGCAGTTATAGCCATAGTAAGAGCCGGAACCACCGACAATTATTATTTTCTTTTTGTCTTTAGCCCACATAAGTCTGTCAAGATGATTTGCTCCGTATCTTGCCCAGAAATTATAAAGTGTGAATGTACTGTTTACATAGAAATTTTTGAAGTTATCACAGCCTTGAAAGCTATCTTCGCTTATGCCGGGAGTGCCGCCCCACCATCCGCCGCCTTCGCCGGCTTCGGATGCAAACGAACCGTCAAAAACGACAACCGTTTCAAGCTCTTTGCAGTTCGTAAACGCACCGGAAGAAACGTTTTTAACGGTTTTTGCAATAATTACTTTCTTCATACCTGCATTTTTGAATGCATCGGAAGTTATCTTTGTAACGGTTGCGCCTCCAAGCGTTTCGGGTATACAAACGATTTCATCATTTCCGGCATATCCGGTTATATGAGCTTCTTTGTTCTTGATTTCATATTTGAAAAGCGATTCGTCTGTGTTCTTCTGCCATACACACCAAAGGTCAAGAACAGCCTTACCCTCCGCGTTCACTCTGCCGCCAAGAGAAACAGCCGTACCGCTTCCGTCTTCTTTCGTGTTGTACTCAACGAGTGTATAGCCGTCGCGCACGAAATATCCTTTTTCGGGAAGAGTGTTGGGATTATGAAATCCCGTAAGCGCATAAGTTGATTCAAATGTTTTGCTGCCGGAAGAAGATTTGCCATCGCCCGTGTGATAAACTATCTTCATTGAAGTGTTCACATATATTTTCGTTTCCGATGAAGCGTCAAATTTATAAGTAAGCGAAGAAGAAACCTTCTTTGAAGCATTATTTACAATTGCGTCGTCCTTAGAAATGCCGTCGAATATAAAACCGTCACGCATTTCAACAGTAATTGTAACCGTCTGCTTTGAACCCACGCCCTTTTTTACTTCTGTCTTTACGGTGCAAGTGTCAGCATTGTAGTTCACAGTTACAAAATCGCCGACTTTTTCACTTTCAATGTCATAAATTTTTTCTGCAACAGGCGGGATCACCTCTCCCGTAGTCGTTGTAGTTGTTTGAGTTGTTTGTGAAGTGGATTCCGAGCTTGTTCCGGTTGTAGTTGTTGAAACAGTTGTATTCGGCTCTGTGCTTGATTCATTGTTTCCCTGCTTTACACAGGAAGCCGCTATGATACAAAACGAGAGTGCCATAATGAGCGCAAGTATTTTTTTCATCATTTTACTCCTTACATTTCAAAATATTCGTCTCTGCCCGCGCCGACAGAAACATATTTTATTTTGCAGTTTGTCATCTTCTGAATATAGAGTATATAGTCCTTTGCAGCCTGCGGAAGCTCGTCGAAGCTTCTGCAGCCGCTGATGTCCTCTTTCCAGCCGGGCATATATTCATAAACCGGTTTTGCTTCTTCAAGCGCCTTTCCTGACGGGAAAACATCGGTCATCTCGCCGTAAACGTCATATTTTACACATACGGGAATCTTGTCAAGATACGAAAGAACATCAAGCTTTGTAAGGGCAATTTCATCTGCGCCCTGCATAAGTATTCCGTATTTTGATGCGGGAATATCAAATCCGCCGACTCTTCTCGGTCTGCCCGTTGCCGCACCGTATTCGTTGCCGGCGTCGCGAAGCGCCTTGCCCTCTTCACCAAAAAGTTCGCATGTGAACGGACCTTCGCCTACGCAGCTCGAATATGCCTTCATTATACCGATAGCCTTGTCCAGCTTCTTTGAAGGAATTCCGGCGCCGATCGGAGCATATGCGGAAATTGTTGACGAAGCGGAAGTATAAGGATAAATGCCGAAGTCAATATCGCGAAGCGCGCCAAGCTGAGCTTCAAACATTATATTTTTGCCGTTTGCAATAGCATTTTCAAGATATTCTGTAGTGTTGCAGATATAATCTTTGAAAGGAAGCCCGTATTTTTCAAGCCACTCAACCATATCGTCTGACGATATAGGCTCATGACCATAGCCCTTTTCAATTGTGAGGTTTTTCCACTCAACTATGGCGGGCAGACGTTTTTTTGTATCCTCCATATGAAGCAGATCGCCCATGCGGAGAGCTTTTTTCATATATTTGTCCGCATAAACGGGAGAAATTCCGCGTCTTGTCGAACCAAATTTCGCATCACCGAGTCTGTCCTCCTCAAGGCAGTCAAGAAGCTTATGATAAGGCATGCAGATTGTTGCCCTGTCGCTTATTTTAAGGTGATCGGGGGTGATTTCTATTCCCGCATCACGCAGACGCTGTACCTCACCGAAAAGGTGTTCAACGTCTATAACCATTCCGGGTCCCATAACGTTCACCGTTTCATCACGAAGTATTCCCGAGGGAAGCAGATTAAGAATAAATTTGCCCTTGTCGTTTACAACAGTATGACCTGCATTGTTTCCGCCCTGATATCTTGAGACTATATCGTACTTTTCGCTGAGCAAATCGACCATACGTCCCTTGCCTTCGTCTCCCCAGTTAATTCCCACAATTGCTGTAAGCATTTTTCTTTACCTCACACATTTATTTTTATATTTACTCCGAGCATATCCTTGTTTTTTTCAAGAACAGGATAAACACACCCGTCTATAAAGTCTTCCGTTTGTTTTTCCGCACACCCGGTAAAGGTTTTCGGGTCCGAAAGTTCGTTCATTTCCTCTTTTGTAAGCCCGAAAGTCCGATCATTCAGTATGCGGTTAAGCAAGTCGTTCTCTCCTCCGGAAAGTTTCATTTCTTTTGCCACCGCCACGCTGTGAACGCGGATAGCTTCGTGCAGAGTCTGCCTGTCTCCGCCTTTCTTCACACAATACATAAGAATATTTTCCGTCGCCATAAAAGGAAGCTCTTCGTCAAGATGCCGTTTTATCATGGCAGGATATACGCTTCCGCCGGATATTACGTTTATATAAAGCGAAAGTATTGCATCCGTTGCAAGGAATGCTTCAGGAACGGAAATTCTCTTGTTTGCGGAATCATCAAGCGTTCTTTCAAGCCATTGAGACGCTGCCGTTACCGCAGGATTCATAACGTCTGCCATAACGTATCTTGAAAGCGAGGCTATTCTCTCGCTTCTCATCGGGTTACGCTTATATGCCATTGCCGATGAGCCTATCTGGCCTGCTTCAAACGGTTCGTCAAACTCTTTCAGGTGAGAAAGAAGCCTTATATCTCCCGCAAATTTCGATGCGCTCTGCGCTATTCCGCAAAGTACTGAAAGCACATCGTAATCGAGCTTTCTCGAATATGTCTGTCCCGAGACCGGAACACAGCCGTCAAACCCCATTTTATCGGCTATCAGCTTTTCAAGTTCTGTAACTTTTTCCGTATTTCCGTCAAAAAGTTCAAGGAAGCTTGCCGAAGTGCCCGTTGTACCTTTGCATCCGAGCAACTTCATTTCCGTAAGCTGAAAATCCAGATGACGAAGATCTGAAAGAAGGTCGTTGCACCAAAGCGTCGCCCGCTTGCCCACAGTGGTCGGCTGTGCCGCCTGAAAATGAGTATATGCAAGCGTCGGAAGCGATTTATATTTCAATGCAAAATCAACTGTCGCCTTTATTGCGTTTACAAGCAGCTTTTTTATTTGCAAAAGTGCCGCGCGCATAAGTATAACATCCGTATTGTCACCGACATAGCACGATGTAGCGCCAAGATGAATTATTCCTTTCGCTTTCGGGCAGGCGTCTCCGAATGTCTTTACATGCGCCATAACATCGTGACGGACAAGCGACTCATACTTTGCGGCAAGCTCATAGTCAATATCGTTGACATGAGCCTTCATCTCCGATATCTGCTCGTCGGTTATGTCAAGCCCAAGCTCTTTCTCGCTTTCGGCAAGAGCCACCCAAAGCTTTCTCCACGTCGAAAATTTCTCGTCGGGAGAAAATATCTTTTTCATTTCATCGCTTGCATAGCGGGAACAAAGAGGGCTTTCATATGTATTTTTCATATGTGTATCCTTAAATTTTTATTTTTCACTTTCCGATTTTTCAAGCGCCGCACCGACAAATCCCAAAAACAGCGGATGAGGCTTGTTTGGTCTGCTCTTGAATTCCGGATGATACTGAACACCGACGAAGAACGGTCTTTCCGTTATCTCAACAGTCTCAACCAAACGTCCGTCCGGCGAAGTTCCGCTTATTGTAAGACCGGCATTTTCCATATCGGCACGATAATCGTTGTTGAATTCGTAACGGTGACGGTGTCTTTCAGCAATCTCACCTGTTTTGTAGCAACGCTTCATTGTTGTGCCGTCTTTTATCACGCACGGATAGCTTCCGAGCCTGAGTGTTCCGCCTTTGTCTATTTCGTCGCTCTGACCGGGCATAAAGTCTATCACCTTATGCTCCGAATCCGGATCAAACTCTCCTGAGTTTGCGTCCTTATATCCGAGAACGTCCCTTGCATATTCTATAACGGCTATCTGCATTCCGAGACATATTCCGAAATACGGAATATTGTTTTCTCTTGCATATTTTGCCGCAACTATCTTGCCTTCTATGCCCCTGTTACCAAAGCCGCCCGGAACAAGTATTCCCGAAACATCTGAGAATATTTCCTTGGCGTTTTCATGCGTAACGGTTTCGGAATCTATCCATTTTATCTTGACATGCGTGCCAAGTTCGTATCCGGCATGGCGCAAAGCTTCGGCAACCGAAAGATATGCGTCGTGAAGCTGAACATACTTTCCTACAAGTGCTATGCGGACAGTCTTGTCTCTGCTTTCTATTCGACGTACAAGCGCTTCCCATTCGGAAAGGTCGGGCTTTGGAGCATCTATATTGAGCTCGCGGCAGACTATATCCGAAAAATGGGACTTTTCAAGCATAAGCGGCGCTTCGTAAAGCACGGGAAGCGTCATATTCTCTATAACGCAATCCGGTTTTACATTGCAGAAATTTGCTATCTTGCGGAATATACTTTCGTCTTCTATATGCTCGTCACAACGAAGAATAAGTATTCCGGGATTTATTCCCGAACCCTGAAGTTCCTTTACGGAGTGTTGTGTCGGCTTTGACTTATGTTCGCCCGACGCCTTGAGATAAGGTACAAGAGTGACATGTATATAAAGAGAATTTTCGCTTCCGACCTCGTGTCCTACCTGTCTTATCGCCTCAATATAAGGCTGACTTTCGATATCGCCTGTAGTTCCGCCTATTTCGGTTATAACGACATCGGCTGAGGTCTTTTTGCCTACGGAGTATATGAATTTCTTTATCTCGTCCGTAATATGAGGAATTATCTGTACCGTACTACCGAGATATTCTCCTCTGCGCTCCTTTGAAAGCACATTCGAGAAAACCTTTCCCGTCGTAAGGTTCGAATATTTGTTAAGATCCTCATCAATAAATCTTTCATAGTGACCGAGATCGAGATCCGTCTCCGCTCCATCCTCCGTAACATAGACTTCTCCGTGCTGATACGGGCTCATTGTTCCGGGATCGACGTTTATGTACGGATCAAGCTTCTGTGCCGCAACTTTAAGTCCTCTTGCCTTGAGCAATCTTCCCAGAGACGCTGCCGTTATTCCCTTGCCGAGTCCGGAAACGACACCTCCGGTAACAAATATGTACTTAGTCATCGAGGTCATCTCCTCTCTGTTCGGAATGTTCTCTTTTCATAATTTTTCCGTGTCTTTTTTCAGACACCCGTTTGTCATGCTCCATACCTTTCTTTTCTCCTTATTTGCGAATATAAAAACGCATTTAAGTATATCATAAAAATTCTCTTTTTTCAATATCATATCAAAATAAAGTTATGTTATTTTTCAATTTACAGACGGCTTTATATCAAAAATCGGAAAACACGCCGAAAGGTGATCAATTTGCTTTGTACATATTGACAAACAGGCTTTTTTGTGAGATAATATATCAACCGCTCTACAATAAAAGAAACGGGGAAATAAAATAATGCTTAAAATTTCACATCTTACAAAAACATATGGAACAAAAAAAGCGGTGGACGATCTTTCGCTGCATATCGCGCCGGGAGAAATATACGGCTTTATAGGACACAACGGTGCCGGAAAGACAACAACTCTCAAATCCGTTGTTGGGATACTTTCGTTTGACGAAGGCGAAATAAAAATAGACGGAGTTTCAATAAAAGAAAGCCCCATTGCCTGCAAGAAAAAAATCGCCTACATACCGGATAACCCCGACCTTTACGAGTTTATGACGGGAATAAAATATCTTAACTTCATTGCCGATATTTTCGGTGTAAGTGCGGATGAACGCAAAGACAAGATCGCAAAATATGCTGATATGTTTGAAATAACGCAGGATCTTGCTCAGCCTATATCGGCGTACTCGCACGGAATGAAGCAGAAGCTTGCAATAATATCGGCATGGATACACAATCCCCGGCTTATCATAATGGATGAACCGTTTGTCGGTCTTGACCCGAAAGCTTCTCACCTCCTGAAAGGGATGATGCGTGAAGTGTGCGAAAACGGCGGAGCTATATTCTTCTCTACCCACGTTCTTGAAGTTGCCGAAAAGCTTTGCGACAAAGTAGCTATAATAAAAGGCGGAAAGCTTATACGCTCCGGCACGATGGAGGAAGTCAAAGGCGATGCGTCACTTGAGGAAGTATTTCTTGAGTTGGAGGGCTGAAAATGCTTAAAATATTACTCAGAAAACAGATGACGGAGCTTTATCGCGGCTTTTTCTACGATCAGAAAAAGAATAAAGCGCGTTCAAAGCTTTCAAGCGCTCTTTTCATTTCAATGTACGTCATTCTCATGGTCGTAATTCTCGGCGGAATGTTTACGCTGCTGTCAATATCAATGTGTTCTCCGCTCGTATCATCCGGTATGGGCTGGCTTTACTTCGGAATAATTTCGACGATTGCGATCGCACTTGGAATCTTCGGCAGCGTATTCAATACATATTCCGCTCTTTATCTTGCAAAGGATAACGATCTGCTTCTCTCGCTTCCGATTCCGGTAAAATACATACTTATATCTCGTCTCTTCAGTGTATATATTCTCGGACTTATGTTTTCGGCGCTTTCAATCGTGCCCGGAGTTATAGTGTACAACATCGTTGCGGGCGCCACCGCCATGACTGTTATCGGCGGAATAATGTTTCTTTTAAGCATTTCGCTTGTCGTTCTCATTTTGTCATGTGCGCTCGGATGGGTGGTTGCAAAGGTGAGCCTTAAACTGAAAAACAAAAGCTTTATAACCGTATTTCTTTCGCTTTTGTTTTTTGCCGCTTACTATTTTGTATATTTCAAAGCGAATGAGGTAATAAGCCATATAATTGAAAATGCGGCGTCAATAGGCAACAAAATAAAAGGTTCTGCATATCCTATATACATAATCGGACGTTCTGCGGAAGGAGATCTCCTCTCAATTCTTCTTTTCTTTGCGATCACCGCAGTAATTCTTTTCGTTGTTCTTTATATAATCGCGCACGGATTTATAAAAATAGCAACATCGAGCGGATCTTCAGCGAAAACAAAATACGTCGAAAAAACAGCAAAAAAGAACAGTATCTTCGGTGCTATGCTCGGCAAAGAGTTCGCGCGTTTCACGGCAAGTCCGAATTATATGCTCAACTGCGGTTTCGGAATAATCTTTCTGCCGATAGCGGGCGTGCTTATATTTATAAAAGGCTCGGATCTTGCATCAAACTTAGCACAAGCGCTCGGTGATAAAGCTGAAAGCTTTATTCCCGTGCTTTTCTGTGCCGCGCTATGTATGCTTGCTTCTATGAACGATATGGCGGCACCGTCAGTATCTCTTGAAGGCAAAAACATATGGATAGCTCAGTCCCTGCCGATAAATGCTTGGGTTGCGCTTAAAGCAAAGCTCTATGTGCAAATAATTCTCACGACCGTTCCGGCTTCAATATGTATTGCAGCTTATCTTGTGAAAATGAACAGCGGACTTCTTTCCGGAATTCTCGTTGTTATATTTTCTGTAATATACATATTCCTTTCTGCCCTTTTCGGACTTTTCGTCGGTCTTAAAAAGCCTAATCTGACATGGACAAATGAAATCTACCCGATAAAGCAAAGTCTTGGCGTTATGCTCGCAATCTTCGGCAGTTGGGGATTTGCCGTTATTATGGTGGCAGCATATTTGTTCCTTAGCTTTTTTGTCAGCGCTACACTTTTTATCGCAATATTTTCACTCTTGTCGGCAATACTTGCTTTCGTCCTCTATCGTTGGATAAAAATAAAAGGCTCAAAGATATTCTCCGAGCTTTGATAGTAAATAATCCGCCCGAATTAAAAATCGGACGGATTTTTCGTTCATTTATTCTCACTCACAAGCTTCCAGAAAAGCGCGGAAGGCTCCGGAAGCGATTTTTTACTTTGGCAAACAAGCGCTATCTCCGATGAAAGCGTCTTTTCGTGCAGTTTCAGTATTCTTATACTTTCATCGCATTTTCCGGGAAGCGCCGACGTATGTAAAAGGCCGACACCTATTCCGCTGAGCGCAAGAGAGAGCGTCATCTCGGCATCATCGTTTACACAGCATATCTTCGGCACAAGTCCGGATGTCTCAAATACCGATTCTATTATTTTCTGCCATCTGCGATATACTATAAGCGGAGATGCAGAAAGCTCTTGTAAAGATATATCGTCACTGTCCGGACAAGAAAAGAATTTTCCGTTTCCTATTGCGGACATTTCTTCCCTCCGTATGTATTCGGTTTCAAAATCTCCTGCGGGAAACGGAGTACGTATAACCGCCATATCTATTTCCCTGTTGCGTAGCTGTTCAAGCAACTGATATGTATTTGCACTGTGAACGGATATTTTAACATAAGGATATTTATCGTGATAATCCTTTATCCAATCTGTAAAAAGCGTTCCTCTTACCGATGATATCGCTCCTATGCGCAGTTCGCCCGCATTACCGCTTCGATAATCGTTCATCTCGCTTTTTGCGCTGTCACACATTCCTATTATCTCAAGTGCTCGGCTGTAAAAATGCTGTCCGGCGTCGGTAAGAGAAAGCGTTCTTCCGTCTCGACGGAAAAGCTTGCACCCAAGCTCGTCCTCAAGCATATGAAGCTGCATTGTAAGAGGAGGCTGAGTCATATGCAGTTTTTCTGCTGCGGCAGTGATCGTTTTTTCTTCAACCGCGGCTACAAAATAAGTAAGCTGACGAATGTCCATAAAAAGCTCCCGATTTATACGTTATAGATATAATTATACCGTGAAATATATATATGTCAATATGAATTTGTGTGGTATAATAGGCTATGAAATAAACAAAACGGAGAATAAAACAATGCGATATCTTATTCCGTATCTTAAAAAATACAAGCGCGAAGCAATAATCGCTCCGCTTTTCAAAATGCTTGAAGCCTGCTTTGATCTTATCGTCCCGATAATTGTTGCAAGCATCGTAAACAAAGGCATCGCCGAAGGCGATCGTCGCTATATAATAACCCGATTTGCTATGCTGCTCGGAATGGCGGTTCTCGGCCTTGCATGTAGTTTCGTTGCACAATATTTCGCCGCAAAAGCCTCTGTCGGAACTGCAACGGGACTCCGTCGTCAGCTTCTTGAAAAAATTCAAAGTCTTAGCTTTACGGAGCTCGACAAAATAGGCACGTCAACTCTCATAACAAGAATGACAAGCGACGTAAATCAGGTTCAGAGCGGTGCAAACATGTTTTTAAGACTGTTCCTTCGCAGCCCGTTTATCGTATTTGGTGCAATGATTATGGCATTCACAATAAATGCTGAAATAGCGCTTATTTTCGTTGCAGCCATAATAGTTATGTTCGTTATAGTTTTCGGCATTATGTTTATTACCGCACCGATGTATAAAAACGTACAGAAAGAGCTTGACGGTGTAACGGGAGCTACGCGCGAGGACCTGAACGGCGTCCGCGTCATCCGAGCATTCGGTCGGGAAGAAATCCAAAATGAAAAATTCACAAAAATAAATTCCGCACTTACAAAAGCTCAGCTTCGCGTAGGAAAATTCGCCGCACTGATGAATCCGCTCACATATGTTGTCGTAAACGCCGTTATAGTACTTATACTCTGGCTCGGAGCGAAAAAAGTCAATGGCGGAACACTTCTTTCGGGCGATGTCATAGCTTTGATAAATTATATAGGTCAGATACTTGTTGAGCTCGTCAAGCTTGCGAACCTTGTAGTTCTTCTCGGAAAATCAATCTCCGGGATGGGACGCATAGGTCAGGTGCTTGATACCGAAAGCTCAATGGTCTTTGATGGCACAAATATCGGACTTGACTGCGACGAAATAATCCGTTTCGATAATGTTTCGCTGAAATATGCGGAAGCGGGAGCAGACTCGCTTACGGATATATCTTTTTCCGCAAATCGCGGCGATACGATAGGAATAATAGGTGGCACGGGAAGCGGAAAGTCATCTCTTGTGCGGCTTATTCCGCGTTTCTACGATGCCACAAAAGGATGCGTCTATCTCAAAGGAGAACCCATTAAATCTCTTTCAAAAGATGCTGTTCTTTCCTCCGTCGCAATAGTGGATCAAAAGCCTCGCCTTTTTTCCGGAACTATACGTTCAAACATGCTTTGGGGTAATAAAAACGCCACGGATGATGATATATGGCATGCGCTCGAAACCGCACAGGCGGCTGAATTCGTGCGGCAAAAGCCTGACGGCCTTGACGAAAAAGTTCTTCAGGGTGGCTCCAACCTTTCCGGCGGACAAAAGCAACGTCTTACAATAGCAAGAGCGCTCCTTTCCGGTGCCGATATACTTATTCTCGACGACAGCACTTCTGCCCTCGACTATGCGACCGACGCAGCGCTCCGCAAAGCCATCAAAGCTCTGCCGGAAAATCTCACCGTTATTATCGTAAGTCAACGCGCAGGCTCGATAGCCTACGCCGATAAGATACTCGTCCTTGACGACGGAAAGCTCGTCGGCGTCGGCAAGCACGAAGAGCTTCTTGAAAGCTGCTCTGTATACAAAGAAATTTACGAAAGCCAATTCGGAACGGAGGCAAAGCAATGAAAAAGAAAACAACCGCGCGCGTTCTTTCGCTTATAAAGCCGTATTCCCTTTCCGTTGCGGCAAGTATACTTCTGGCACTCATAAGCACAGCGGCACAGCTTCTTATTCCCGTATTCTGCGGAAACGCAATCGACGCAATGATAGACAAAGGCAAAGTCGACTTCGAAACAGTTCTAAAGACAATAATAATGGTTGCAGTGACAGCTGCTCTCGGCGCAATAGCACAGAAATTTCTTGCAAACTGCAACAATAATATTGCCTTTTCCGTATGCCGCGACCTTCGCGACAAAATAAGCAAAAAAATAAACAAGCTTCCTCTTGCGTATCTTGACACGCATCCATCAGGCGACACGGTAAGCCGTATGATAGCCGACGTTGACACCTTCTCGGACGGACTTCTTATGGGTTTTACGCAGCTTTTCACCGGAGTTATAACAATCCTTTCAACGCTCGGTATAATGCTTTACCTCAATTGGAAAATAGCCATTGCGGTGTTTGTACTCACTCCGCTTTCGTTCTTTGTGGCAAAGTTTATTGCTTCAAGAACAAATCGCTTTTTCAAAGAACAGGCGATAGCTCGCGGAGAACAGACGGCGCTCACAAACGAACTTGTCGAAGGTCAAAGCGTTGTAAAAGCGTTCGGTCACGAAGATGAAAGCCTTAAAGATTTTGACGAGGTAAATGAAAAGCTCGGAAAAGCGGCAATGAACGCCACGTTCTTTTCAAGCCTTACAAATCCCAGCACAAGACTTATAAACAACATCGTTTACGCGGTGGTAACGCTTATAAGCGCTCTTTACGCAGTTTCGGGACATATCTCCGTCGGTCAGCTCAGCGTATTTTTGAGCTATGCTTCACAGTACGCCAAGCCTTTTAACGAAATAAGCGGCGTTATAACCGAGCTTCAGAATGCATTCACATGCGCCGGCAGAGTGTTTGAACTCCTCGACGAAAGCGACGAAATTCCGGAAAGCCGCGATCCGAAATCCCCTGCACCGAAAGGAAACGTTGAAATCAAAAACGTATCATTCTCTTATGTTCCGTCGCGACCGCTTATAGAAAATCTTTCTCTCTCCGTAAAATCCGGACAAAGAATAGCGATAGTGGGTCCGACCGGTTGCGGGAAAACCACGCTTATAAACCTTCTCATGCGCTTCTATGATGTAAATCAAGGAAGGATAGAGGTTGACGGCGTCGACATACGTGATATGACGCGCAAGGATCTTCGTACAAGGTACGGCATGGTGCTTCAGGATACATGGCTTTCGTCGGGTACAGTGCGTGACAACATCGCATTCGGAAAGCCTGATGCCATATACGAAGAAATCGAAGTCGCAGCAAAAGCGGCGCACGCACATTCATTTATCAAAAGGCTTCCGGACGGCTATGACACCGTCATAAAAGAAAACGGAAGCAACCTTTCCGCAGGTCAGCGCCAGCTTTTATGCATAGCCCGCGCAATGCTGTCGCTTCCGCAGATGCTTATCCTCGACGAAGCAACTTCATCGATCGACACGCGAACCGAAATGAAAATACAATCGGCATTTTCTAAAATGATGGCGGGACGTACATCATTTATAGTGGCACACCGCCTTTCCACAATAAAAGAAGCCGATGTAATACTGGTAATGAAAGACGGTCATGTTATTGAACGCGGAAATCATTCGTCGCTTATCGAGCAGAACGGCTTCTATGCAAAGCTTTATTTCAGTCAATTCGGCGGAGCATAATAAAAAATCCGCTTTTCGATTGACAATAAACACACATTGCGTTATAATAAATCAGATGATATATAATTAAAATATCAAGGAGATTTCGCAATGCCTCCCAAGCCAAAATTCACAAAGGAAGAAGTAGTAAAAGCCGCGCTGAAGCTTATAAGCGAAAGCGGCATCGACGCGCTTACCTCTCGCGGACTCGGAAAATATCTCGGTTGTTCGGCCTGCCCTATCTTTACAATGTTCAAGGATATGGACGAGCTTAAAAACGAAGTATATAAAGCCGCAAAAGCTTTGTTTGACAGCTATATGTCGGTTTCCGAAAACTATAATCCCGCATACAAGAAAAGAGGTATGCAATGGATAAAATTCGCACAGGAAAACCCAAGACTTTTCCAGATGCTGTTTATGTCCGAAACTGGATCCGGCATGGATTTTGAACATGCCATTCAAGCTGTACCGTTCAGCAAAGATGCCGATTTAGCCATAATAATGCGTGACTATCACGCAACAAAGCAACAGGCGGAACATCTTTTCGGTCAGATGTGGATATACACTTACGGACTTTGCACACTTTGTGCAACGGGGGTTTGCAGCTTCACGGAAGAAGAAATTACAATAAGACTCGGCGAGATATTTCAGGGAATGATATTCGTAATACGTTCAAAAAGTGAAGGCGTAACAGGCATAAAACCCGTTGAAAGCAATTCTCTTTCAAGTGAAAATATAAGCAAACATCATCCCGATTTAAGTAAAAATATTTGAAAAACAAAAAAAACACACAGCCCTCTGCAAAAAATGCAGAGGGCTGTTTTTCAGTTGTCATTTTTCGTATGAAAAGTAACCGAAGTCGCCGTTTCCGCCGGTGTAAAGTCCGTTATCCTTTACAAGCGCCGCAACACAGCCTCTCATCTTGTAGAGCATCGCACAAACATAATAATCGAAATCATCCTTAAGACAAGGCACGCTGTATTTTGCGATTACGCCGACTGCATCGTCATGAAGCTTTTTCATTGCCGCCACAAGAGCGTCGTATTCTTCCCTGTGCTCGCAGATCATAAGATTTCTCAGTTCGCTTAGCTTATCTCCCTCGAAAATAAGCACTGCCGGCTTGTATTTGCCGCCGTCCTTTACAAAGTAGCCGTTGTCGGAAAACCAATCCAATATGGTCTTTTGTAAATCTGTGAAGCCTTCTGTGCTGTATCCGTTTTTCACAAGCTCGCGGATTGCCGGCAGATAGCTTGATCGTACATCGCAGCGATTATAAGTCCGTTTTCCGAATCTTCCGCTGTCGTCGAAATAAACGCGCAGTTCATTGCCGTATCCCGAACGTCCGCTATCGCTGAAGCTGCACGCATTTATCCTGCCGTGCCGTGCGCCCTGCTCATATCCGATAAAGCCCCAGCTGCCGCCGTCTTTTCTCTTGAATCTGTTACATGCTATGCCGTCGCCTTCCGCTTTCACTTTGTCTACAAGCTTCATAAAGAAAAACATTGTCGCATCCTGCTCGCTCATGGTGCTTTCGCCGATAAACTCCGCATAGTGCTTTGTCACAAAATCGCTTGCCGTGTGCCATAATTTTTTGTAATTGTCATAGGCGAAGTCCTCGCAGAGCTCATTTACCTCTTCTATGCATTCGCTTGGCGCAATGAAGAAATTTGTGATGTATTTTCCGTCGTCGAGCTTTTTGAGAAGCTCGCTTTTTTCAAGAATATCAACCTCATCTTCCATATAAGGCGCGGCAATGCCAAGCTCTATTGCCAGCTCCTCGACCGTTGACGGATTGTTGTTTGCCTCGCACAGGATATTTACCGGTATCTTTCTCTGCACTGCGCTCCACGGCAGTCCCGACGGCTGGTTTCCCGATGACGAAAAGCTCAGTCTTTCCGGGTTATAACTTCTTTTTCCGAATTCTCTTGCCATATACATACCTTCTTTCAGTTTTTCTCTCGCACGGAAAAGCCTTGTCTTGACCGTGCCTTCCGGGATACCGAGATTTTTCGCAATATCGCAGACACGTTTGCTCTGTATATAGTACATAAGCAAAACGTTTCTGTATTCCGAAAGAATGAAAGCCATTTCACGGCGAATAGCTGCTATGTCTTCTTCCCGTATAAGGTCGGAGACAAAGTCGGAATTGTCCGGAATTTCAAATTCCGAGATATCCGTATCCGAAAGCCTTTCCCTCGTCTTGTGCTTTTCGGTCGCCCAGCCTGCGTAGATATTGCGCACTATCTGCCAGACCCAGCCCGAAAAGCTGTCGGGACAAGCCCCTCGGCGCAGCTGCTCGATTATTCCGAGCGCTATGTCCTGCGAAAGCTCCGCCGCCTCCGTCTCGCTGCCCGTCTTTTTAAGGCAGTAATAATAGACCCTTTCAAAATATTCGGAGGTAAATTCACCAATGCGAAGCTCCGCAAGTTCTTTGCCGCCTTTCATTCTCTTCTCGCCCCCTTTCGCTTAAGAAGTATCTGTTTTTCAAATTCGGTTTCAAAAATTTATCAAAAAAGCTCCGCAGATTACGGAGCTTTGTAGGTTTGGCTTATTCCCACTCGATCGTTGCCGGCGGCTTTGAGGTTATATCATAAACAACTCTGCCGACGCCTTTAACTTCGTTCGTGATTCTTGTAGACATCTTTGTGAGAAGTCTGTAAGGCAGGCGCGAATATTCGCAAGTCATAAAGTCGCTCGTCTGAACGGCTCTTATGGCAAGAGTATAATTGTATGTTCTGAAATCGCCGACAACTCCGACGCTTCTCGAATCGGTAAGCACACAGAAATATTGGTCGGGATGTACGCTCTTACAATTGACTATCTCCTCGCGGACAATAAAATCAGCCTCGCGAAGAATTTCAAGCTTTTCTTCGGTAATTTCACCTATTGTTCTTATAGCAAGACCGGGACCCGGGAACGGCTGACGGTTCACGAGACTGTCCGGCAGTCCGAGCATATGTCCGAGCTTGCGGACTTCGTCCTTGAAAAGTCCGGCAAGCGGTTCGACAACACCCTCGAAACCAAGATCCTTAGGAAGTCCGCCGACATTATGATGGCTTTTTATAACGGCGGACTTGTTCTTTCCGGACTCAACTATATCCGGATAAATCGTTCCCTGTGCAAGAAAATCCGGATGACCGCATTTCTTTGCCTCGTCCTCGAACGTGCGGGCAAATTCCGTGCCTATTATTTTTCTCTTCTGCTCCGGATCTGTAACTCCGCGAAGTTTTTCAATAAAACGTTTGCGGGCGTCAACATAAACAAAGTCAAGTTCACGACCTTCAAATGCAGCACGGACTTCATCCGTCTCGTTCTTTCTCATAAAACCGTGATCTATGTATACACACACAAGCTGCCCGGGAATTGCTTCCGAAAGAAGAGCGGCACAAACAGAAGAATCAACACCACCGGAAAGTCCGAGCAGGACACGCTTTTTGCCGACCTGCGCTCTGACGGCTTCTATCTGCTTCTGAAGATAATCCTTCATTGTGTAGTCGCCGTTCGCACCGCAGACTTTGTAAAGGAAGTTGTTTATCATATCAGTGCCGTGCTCCGAGTTTTCAACCTCCGGATGGAACTGCACACCGTATATTTTTCTTTCCTCGCACTGATATGCCGCACACGGACAAAGCTTTGTATGCGCCGTCACATCAAAACTTTCGGGAAGAATTTTTATCATATCGGTGTGACTCATAAGCACCTTCTGAGTGCGGTCAAGGCCTTCAAACAAAGCCGATTTTTTATCTATCGTTGCCGCAAGAACGCCGTATTCGCTTTTTTTGCACGACACCACTTCTCCGCCGAGCATATGAGCGATGAGCTGCGATCCGTAACAAATTCCAAGCACGGGTATTCCGAGCGAATAGAGCTTTTCATCGCACTTTGGGGAATCCTCAAGATAAACGCTGTTCGGTCCGCCCGTAAAAATTATTCCTATCGGATTTATTTTTTTGATTTCATCAAGAGAAATATCATACGGTTTTATCATAGAATAAACGCCGCATTCTCTTACTCTTCTGGCAATAAGCTCTTTATACTGCCCGCCGAAATCGAGTATAAGTATCGTTTGATTTTCCATTTTGAACGCCCTCACTGATTTTTTGTATTGTGAATTTATATTATATCACTTTTATTTTCAAATATCTACTGTTTTCGCGATATTTTGATATTTATTTTTCCGCATCAAGAGAATATTTTTCAAGATAATTGCCATACATACGTCCAAACTCCGCCCCGTCGTTTTTGACTTCCTTGAGATATTCGTGCATATCAAGTGCGTCGTGCTGTGAAATTTCTATAACACATCCCGCTATATTTGAACAATGGTCTGATACTCTTTCAAGATTTGTAAGTATGTCAGAAAGTACAAATCCGTGTTCTATCGAGCATAAGCTGTTCTGCAAACGTTTTATATGGCGCTTCTTTATCTCGTCGCGCAGATAGTCGACTACCTGTTCAAGCGGCTCAACCATATTCGCCGCGCTTATATCGTTTTCTATAAACGACTTTTCCGCAAGGTCAAGAATTTCAAGCACTGCCGAGCAAAGAGTTTTAAGCTCCGATTTCGCTTCATCCGAAAATTCAATTTTCTTGTCAAACATTTCCTCCGCCGATTCCACCATATTTACGGCATGATCCGAAATACGTTCAAAATCGCCGAGAATGTGCAAAAGCTTTGTAACGGAATGGCTTTCGCTTTCCGACATACTGCGGCTTGACAGCTTTATAAGATACGAACCGAGCATATCTTCGTATTTGTCCGCCTTATCCTCATAATCACGGATAAGCTGTGCGTTTTTCTTGTCATAAGAATCAAACAGCTTTATCGACATTCGCATGGCGTCGACCGATATGCGCGCCATCTTTGCCGCAACTTCGTTCGCGCGCTCTATCGCGATTGCCGGCGTTGCAAGAAGGCGTTCGTCAAGCATATTGACCTCTTCGTCATTTTTGCCTTTCACCGTTATTGAAGCAAGCTTTTCAAGCTGTTTGGTAAACGGCGACATTATAAGAATAGAAAGTATTTTGAAAGCTGTATGAACAACAGCAACGCCCACCATATCTATCGTTTTATCCGAGATTCCTAGTGATGCCACACTGTTTACAAGATAATACGCGGGAAGCAATATCGCAACTCCTATTATGTTGAAATACAAATGGATAAATGCCGCGCGTTTACCGTCTCTCGTGGCGCCTGCGGACGATATAAGTGCCGTTACGCAAGTACCTATGTTTTGTCCCATAACTATCGGTATAGCCATGCCGTAGGTTATCGTTCCCGATGTCGTAAGCGATTGCAGAATACCGACCGACGCAGATGACGACTGGACAATTGCTGTGACTATCATACCGGCAAGAACGCCGAAAATCGGGTTTTCAAACATTGTCATTATAGATCGGAAAGCTTCATTGTCTTTAAGTCCTGCGACAGAACCTGACATATATTCTATTCCAACCATAAGCACAGCAAAACCGAGAAGAACTGCCGCTACGTCCTTTTTCCTGCTGCTGTGCGAAAACATAAGCAAACATATCCCTATAAGCGCCACTATCGGAACCCATGTCGTGGTTTTGAATATTTCGAGTGCGGCACTGACGCTCTGCCCTCCGGAGCCTATTTCAGAAAGCGATATGATCCACGCTGTTGCCGCTGTACCGAGATTTGCACCCATTATAACGCCTACCGCCTGAGTAAGCGTCATCGTTCCTGAGCTTACAAAGCCGACAACCATGACTGTTGTCGCCGACGACGACTGAATTATAGCAGTTACCACAAGCCCGAGCAAAAAGCCCTTGAAAGTATTCGATGTCAGCTTTCCGAGTATCATTTTCAGCTTGTTTCCGGCACTGCGCTTCAGCGCGTCGCCCATAAGGCTCATTCCGAAAAGGAACAACGCAAGACCGAAAACAAGTTCAAGCATGTCAAAAACGTCCATTTTTTATCCTCCGGGCAAACGTCTGCAGCTGTCTTTGCATCCGTCAATTAATTAAAAAAGCACCCGAACCGACCTGCTTTTCTGTTGGTCGGCTCCGGTGCATATGGTCAGATCAAAACAGTTTTTATAACGATTTCCACACGTTTTGTAATAACCATTTTTATTAAAGCCCTTTTCTCTTTTTCATTACTTTTAACCTGATTATATTTTACTATACAATTTGAGTAAAAGTCAAGAGAAAATATTACTTTACGGTTACTTTCTTTATCTTCTGCTCTGAAATGGGTTTGTCCGAGTAATCGGTTCTTACGCAGGCTATTTCATCAAGACAATCAAAGCCATCTGTCATTTTTCCGAAAGCCGCATACTGACCGTCAAGATGCGGCGCATCCTCATGCATGATAAAGAACTGAGAGCCTGCCGAATCGGGATGACGCGAGCGCGCCATTGATATTACACCGCGCGTGTGCTTTAAGTCGTTTTTAACGCCATTTGAAGAAAACTCGCCTTTTATCTGCCAACCGGGACCGCCCATTCCCGTTCCGGTGGGATCGCCGCCCTGAATCATAAAGCCCTTTATAACACGATGAAAAATAAGTCCGTCATAAAAGCCTGAATTTGCAAGCTTTTCAAAGTTTTCAACAGTTATCGGCGCCTTCTCAAGATAAAGTTCAAGCGTCATTGTCTTTCCGTTTTCCATTTCGATTATTGCTGTTTTCATGCGTTTATTTCCTCCATTTGTTTTGTTTCGTCGTCACGAGGCATATTTTCCTTCGGGAGTTTGTTTCTCACGGCAAAATAGCATATGCAATGTATAAAAAGAGTTACCAGCCACGATATAGGATATGAAATATAAAGCCAGAAAAGTGAGTGGAAGTGCGCAAAAACGGTATATATCCACACAATTCTTACACCGCATACGCCTACTACCGTAACTATCATAGGCATAAGAGATTTTCCCATACCTCGCATCATTCCGACCATCATATCCATTGCTCCGCATATGAAATATGTAACAGATATGATTCCGAGTCGTTTCACGCCTTCCGAAATTATCGTCGGATCGCTGTCGTAAATTCCGACAAGCGGCTCACCGAGCAAATATATCCCTATTCCGCCGATAATGCCCACCGTCGTAACTATTATAAGGCTCTGTGCGCATATGGTATTTATTCTCTTGTACTGTTTTGCACCTACGTTCTGACCGGTAAATGTAAGTGCCGCCTGGTAAACAGCGTTCATCGACGTATACACAAAGCCCTCAAGGCTGTTTGCTGCCGCACTTCCCGCCATTGTTATAGATCCGAACGAGTTTATAGACGACTGAATTATTACGTTCGATATTGAGAATACCGAACCCTGAAGTCCGGCGGGAAGCCCTATCTTTGTCATTTCGAGAAGTTCTTTTCCATATATGCGAAGCTTCTTTATATAAAGCCTGCAAGGACCGTCGCTTTTCATAAGACATGCCGTTACAAGCGCCGCCGATATCGCTGTTGAAATGACCGTAGCTATCGCAACCCCTGCAACGTCCATCTTGAAGCCTATTACAAAAACAAGGTTCAGCACTACGTTCACCATTCCGGAAAGAATAAGAAAGTAAAGCGGACGTTTCGTATCGCCCGTCGCACGAAGTATGGACGAGCCAAAGTTGTAAAGCATAGTTACCGGAAGTCCTGCAAAATATATTTTAACATAAAGTGAGGACAGCTCTATAACGTCCTCTGGACTTTTCATCATTTCGAGCAGCGGCCTTGACATAAACACCCCGAATATGCCTACGCCTATTCCGAAAATAATGCTTATAAATATTGCCGTGTGAGTAGCGTGCGAAGCTTTTTCTCTGTTACCCGCTCCGATGGCGTTCGCCACGACCACGCCGGCTCCGACCGACATACCCATAAGAACATTTACTATAAGGTTTATAAGAGATCCCGTAGAACCTACTGCGGCAAGAGAAGTGTCGCTTCCGTATTTGCCCACGACAACCATATCTGCAGCGTTATAAAGAAGCTGAAGAATGCCCGTAAGCATAAGCGGCACGGAAAAGCTTATCAGTTTGCCAAAAAGCGGTCCGCGCGTCATATCGATTTCATATCTTGCTTTTCTCACGGAAAATATCCTTTCTTTTTTTAAGTTACCACATCATAATACATCACATAACAGATTATTTCAATAGTAAAATAAAATAAAACGCGCAGGATTTCATCCCGCGCGCTTGTATAAAGTTGCAAAGCCAGCCTTTAAGAAGCATATAGAAAGCATAAGTCACAGACGAGCCGTCATCGGCGTTCTTTGTTACAAACAGCTCCGCAATATAATTTCCGCCCTTTATCTTATCCGAAAGCTCGGATATGTTCGCTTTGTCGGGTTTAGTCTCATTTGTCACGATATTGTAAAGATTAAGCGTTTCGTACTCAAGATACTCGCCATCCGATGTTATATATGAGATATCTCCGATTGAAATTTCCGGTATCTTCCCTACAAGCGTCTGCCTTTTGAATCCGCCGAGTATTGCTCTTCCGCAAAATACAGCAGAAGTTCCGTCTCCGACAACGGTAGACGACGCTTTTTCGCTGTATGTGCATTCATATTCTTTTCCGCCCGTCACAAAAACCACTTTCGGAGCCGCAAGCCGAATTTCGTTCTTTCCGCCATTAGGTTCCGTTGCGGCAGTTGTACCCATTATCTCTGTGGATGTCGCAGTAGCGGTCGTACTCTCCGTTATGCTGTCGGTCGTACCGTCGGTCATCCCTTCGTTTTTCTTCGCACACGATATCATCAAAAAGCAAAATGCACACGCGAATATCAATGCGATGATTTTTTTCATATTTTCCTCCGTTTTTTTCTTTACAACATTTAGTCGTAAAGCACGCTCCGTTTTCTCACCCGGTGAAAAAAATTTTTAAGTTACGCTATCCAAGCAAAACGTCAAGAGCGAACATCATTATAAATCCGAAAATAAGTCCCGCCGTTCCGTGCTTTCCGTCACCGTTCGATTCAGGAATAAGCTCCTCCGCCGTAACGTACAGCATAGCACCCGCCGCAAAGCTCAGCATAAACGGCATAACAGAAGTAAACGCCGTTGAAAGCATAACTGCCAGAATTGCTGCCGGCGGCTCGACGAGTCCCGTATAGCAGCCTTTCAGCGCGGCTTTGGTTTTTGTCATTCCATCTCGTCTCATCGGTAATGAAATCGCTGCTCCCTCCGGAAAGTTCTGTATTCCTATGCAAAGCGCAAGCGTCAGCGCCGCGCCGTATTCTCCCGTTTCCGCCGCAATTGCAAACGAAAGTCCGACAGCCATCCCTTCCGGAATATTGTGAAGCGTAACAGCGAGCATGAGAAGCGAATTACGTTTTTTCAGAGATGTGTCTTCCGCTCCGAATTTGTATTTGCAAAGCAAAGCGTCGGCTACGGTTATCGTTGCCGCTCCGCATATGATTCCGAGCGATATAACGGGCACTCCCGATTTTCCGTTTGAAAAATCGAGCGCCGGAATTATCATGCTCCATACGGATGCCGCGATCATCACTCCGCCGGAAAATCCGGACATGAACCTCTGTGCCGACAGCTTTGCTTCTTTTCCGAATATAAACACCGTAAAAGCGCCGAGACAAGTCATAAAAAGCATAAAACCTGTCCCGGCGGATGTCATAAGTAAAGCTTCCTTCATATATATATCCACCTATCGTTTTATTGACGCGGACGGTCGTAACCGTCCAATTACAATATATTCCGAATGAAGCTCAAACGACAGCGACGCCGCAACATTTTGATGTTGCAGCGTCGCAAAACAATCTATTTACCGGATATATAATTTTTTATTACCATAATTATAACCGCCACGAGTCCAAGCGCAAAAAGCGCAACTATTATATAGCGCTGAACTCTCAGCCCCTCTGCCGTATCGTAAGAGGCAGGATCGTCCGCTCTGTCCGTCATCATACTTTCGCTTTCCGTTCCCGCAGCAAGTGCGACAGCGGAAAAAAGCGTAAATAACATTATGAGCGCTGTTAAAACGGCTAAAAATCTTTTCATAAATAATTCTCCGTAAATTGTGATACGTCGGTCATTATATATCAAAAGCTTGCTTTTTTCAATGCTTTTCCGAAAAATTATTTATCTGTTGGTTAAAAAGGCAGGCTTTGCACTCCGAATCGGCAAAAATTGCTTGACACAAGCCGTTTTAATTGATATACTGTTTTTATTGTATAATAAAGCAAAGGTGTACTTATGAATTCACTATATAACTGTTTTATAGTAAACCCCGTAGCCGGAGGCGGGCGTGACAAAGAAAAACTTATCGAAAAAATACGCGTTGCCTGCGAAAAGCACGGTGACGAATATGAAATACATCTGACGTCCGGAATTACGGACGCCGAAAATTTCGTCCGCAGAGAATGCGAAAAAAATCCGGAGCGTAAAACAAGATTTTACGCCTGCGGCGGAGACGGAACTCTGAATGAAGTTGTAAACGGCGCCGTCGGTTTTGAAAATGCGGAAATTGCTGCAGTTCCTGCCGGAACCGGAAACGATTTTATAAAATCATTTTCTGATCACGATACTTTTATGAATATTGAAGCTCAGCTTTGCGGAACGACGGAAAAATTTGACCTTATAAAATTCAACGGCAAGTATTGTCTCAATGTTCTCAATATCGGTTTTGACTGTTCCGTCGTTGAAAAAATGAGAAACATACGTTCAAAAATAAACGTGCCGAACGGCATAGCATATCCGCTCGGTGTTATCTCCGCATTTTTCGGTCGTTTTGGGCACGATTACTCAATAAAATTTGATGATGAACCCGAGCTTGAAAAGACTTTTCTTCTTTGCGCGTTCGGAAATGCAAGAATCTACGGCGGAGGCTTCTGTGCCGCCCCGCTCGCCAAGCTGAACGACGGTCTTATAGACGCATGTATAGTTGAAAAAATATCAAGACCGAAATTCATATCTCTTATAAAAGACTACAAAAAAGGGACTCACATACTTCGTGAAGATCCGCTCGATTTCATAACGTATAAAAAATGCAAGCATATACGTTTTGAAGCTCAGCAGGATGTAGGCGTTTGCTTTGACGGCGAAATAGTCCGTCTTAAAAGCATAGATATAGAAGCCGTACCGGAGGCGATTACGTTTGCTGTCCCGAGGGGCTCCGAATGTCTCATTCTCAACTGAGAAAAACATTCGTCCCCGCAGAATAATAAAAGCACAATATTACAAAATAATTTTTAATCAGAGGTTTAATACATCATGCCAAGAGAACTTTCAAAAAGCTACAATCCGGGCGAAATAGAAGCTCCGCTTTATAAAGAGTGGTGCGAAAAGGGATATTTCACTCCCTCACCCGACAAAAACAAACAACACTTCACTATCGTTATCCCTCCTCCGAACGTTACTGGGCAGCTCCATATGGGACATGCACTCGACGAATCTATGCAAGATACGATAATAAGATATAAAAGAATGCAGGGTTTCTGCACTCTCTGGGTTCCCGGAACGGATCACGCCGGAATAGCAACACAGATAAAGGTTGAGGAAATGCTTCGCAAGGAAAAAGGACTTTCCCGCTATGATCTCGGCAGAGAAAATTTCGTTGATACCATTTGGGAATGGAAGCATAAATACGGCAATCGTATAATTTCGCAGCTCAAAGCACTCGGCTCTTCCTGTGACTGGACAAGAGAACGTTTTACTATGGACGAAAATCTTTCCGCCGCAGTAAAGAAGGTATTCGTTTCTCTCTACAACGACGGGCTCATTTACAGAGGATTCCGTATAAGCAATATCTGCCCTCGTTGCGAAACCGCACTTTCCGATGCAGAAGTTGAACACAGCGATAAAGAGGGCGCATTCTGGCACATCCGTTATCCGTATGCCGACGGAAGCGGTGAAATAATCATCGCAACAACACGTCCAGAAACACTTCTCGGCGACACTGCCGTTGCGGTAAATCCAGATGACGAACGCTATAAAGACAAAATCGGCAAAAAGCTTATTCTCCCTCTTGTAGGCAGAGAAATACCCATAATAGCGGACGAATACGTTGAAAAGGGCTTCGGCACAGGCGCGGTTAAGATAACTCCCGCACACGACCCCAACGACTTTGAAGTCGGCGCTCGTCATAATCTTGATACGATACTCGTTATCGACAGCAAGGGCAAAATAACCGAAGAAGGCGGCAAATACGCCGGACTTGACCGCTATGAGGCAAGAAAACAAATAGTTGCCGACCTCGAAGCGCAGGGCTACCTTGTAAAGATAGAAAAATACACTCACTCGGTAGGTCATTGCTGCCGCTGCGGAACAGTTGTAGAACCGCTTGCGTCAAGACAGTGGTTCGTAAAAATGGCTCCTCTCGCGAAGAAAGCGATTGAAGTTGTGGAAAACGGCTCTATCGATTACATTCCCGAACGCTTCTCAAAGATATATATGAACTGGATGAACGGCATCCATGATTGGTGCATATCGCGTCAGCTTTGGTGGGGACACAGGATTCCCGCATATTACTGCAATGACTGCGGCGAAATGACAGTCTCCGAAACCGACGTTACAGTATGCCCGAAGTGCGGAGGAAAGCACATCCATCAGGATGAAGACGTACTTGACACTTGGTTCTCGTCTGCTCTTTGGCCGTTTTCCACTCTCGGTTGGCCGAATAAAACAGAAGATCTTGACTATTTCTATCCTACGTCGGTCCTTATCACGGGATACGATATAATCACGTTCTGGGTTTCAAGAATGATAACAATGGGTATGTACTGCATGAACGAAAAGCCGTTTGATCACGTTATGATACACGGTCTCGTTCGCGACTCGCAGGGACGCAAAATGTCAAAGTCGCTCGGAAACGGTATAGATCCGCTTGAGATAATCGATAAATGCGGTGCAGACGCTCTCCGTTTTGCGCTTCTCACAGGCAACTCTCCCGGTAACGATATGCGTTTCTCCGACGAGAAGATAGAATCGGCAAGAAATTTCACGAACAAAATATGGAACGCCGCACGCTTTGCTCTTATGAACATTCCGGACGACCTTACAGACACAGCACTTCCCTCTGCCGATAAGCTCGGAACAGAAGACAAATGGATTCTTACAAGACTTTCCGAGCTTACGGGCGAGGTTTGCGAAAATCTTGACAAATACGAGCTTGGAATAGCGCTCGGCAAGCTTTACGATTTCTTCTGGGGAACATTCTGCGATTGGTACGTTGAGCTTATAAAGCCTCGTCTTTTCGATAAAGAAGGCGCTTCCCATACAGATGCCTGCCGCGTACTTTCGTTCGTTCTGCGCACTCTCACAGAGCTTCTACACCCGTTTATGCCGTTTATTACTGAAACGATTTGGCAGCAGCTCCCGCACGAGGGTGAAAGCATCGTGATAACAAGTTACCCTAAGGCGGAAAACATTCCTACTTTCACTGCCGATGCCGATAGCATGGAGCTTATAATCTCCGCCGTTAAGGCAGTAAGAGCACGCCGTGCCGAAATGAACGTTCCCCCGTCCAGAAAAGCGAAGATGATAATCGTTTCTTCCGAGAAGAACGTATTCAATTCATCGGCTTCTCCTTTCTTTGAAAAGCTTGCTCAGGCTTCCGGCGTTGAATACGCCGATGACTTCCACGACGATACGGCAATAGCCATAGTTTCGGACAGAGCGAAGATATTCATTCCTCTTGCCGAAATGGTTGATATAGACGCCGAGATCGCACGTCTTTCTGCGGAAGAAAAGAAGTTTGAAAGCGAGATTGCGCGCATCGACGCAAAACTTTCAAACGAAGGCTTCGTTGCAAAAGCTCCTGCGGCTGTCGTTGAAGCAGAGCGCACAAAACGCGCCGGATATGAAGAAAAACTTGCTTCGGTAAGAGCTTCTATTAAAAAATATCAAAATTAAGTGAGGCTTTTTCAAAGCTTATTCGACTAATTTACAAAAGCGATAGACACAATACTTTTGAAAGGCGGATAAACAAATGAAAAAAATTTCGGCACTTATTCTCGCTCTTTGTCTTTTGGCAGCGCTTCTCTGCTCATGCGCTAAAGGCGCACCCAACAACTACGGCTGGTCGGGCAATGACTCGGGCAGCGGTTACAATAAGGACTCATACAGCGAAAAAACAGACGGCGAGTTCTCGAAATCCGAGGGCAGTTTTTCCGATGATCTGACACCGGAACAAAAGCTTATAAAAAGATATTCGGTATCCCTTGAAACAACCGAATATGATAAAGCAAAATCCGAAATAGCTTCGCTTGTGGAAAGCTACGGCGGATACTTCTCTTCTTCAAGCGAAGAAGGCGGAAGAATATATTCCGGCGGGAACCGTTCATCGCGTTACGGCAAATTTACAATCCGTATTCCCGCTGCAAAGCTTGATGAATTCATATCCAAGCTTGGCGGAAAAGGCAATGTAATTTCATCAAATCTCTCAACAGAAGACGTTACCGATTCTTATTACACGTATCAATCGCGTCTCGATGCGCTTGCTCTTCAGGAAGAACGTATTCTTGCTATGATGGAAAAAGCAGATTCGCTCGACTATCTCATAAAGCTTGAAGATAAGCTTTCTTCTATACGTTCGGAGATAAACGAAATAAATTACAAAATTAAGTATTACGACAAATCCGTTGACTATTCGTATGTAAACATAAGCCTCAGCGAAGTCATCGAGTACACCGAAGTAAAGGAAGATACATTCCTTTCCCGTCTCGGAAATGCCGTAAAAAACACTTTTGTCGTTTTCGCAAACGTTCTCGGCGAAATACTGATTGTATTTGTATGGATTGCTCCGTTTGCCATAGTCGGCGTGATCATAGCCGTAGTAGCAATAGCACTTACAAAACGCAAAAGAAAGAAAAAAGCTGCAAACAGCAAATCCGATACGGAAAACAAATAAAAACATCAAAAGGCTCGCAAAAAAGCGAGCCTTTTATTTTTCACTTTTACGGTTGCTGTTGCAACCGTATTTTTTTGTTTCGACACCGCACTTTGACAAAATCCGCAGACTTGAAATGATATTATAAATTCAAAGGACAAGCGTTCTTTGAAAGGAGTTTTAAATGGAAAATCTGATACTTGATTTTACCGGAGACACGCTTACAGCCGTTCTTATGGGAGATATGGATCATCACGGGGTTGCAAGCGTAAGAACACAGATTGACGATGCGATGTTCCGTCTTATGCCAAAAACGCTTTGTATCGAGCTTTCAGGCGTTGAATTTATGGACAGTTCCGGTCTTGGGCTTATTCTCGGAAGATATCAGAAAGCCGCCGACCTCGGCATAGAGGTAACACTCTCAAACCCGTCGCCGCGCACCGAACGGTTGATAGTTATGACCGGTATAGACAAAATGATAAAAATAAAAGAAAAGGAGGTATAAGCCGTGAAAAAGACAGAAATAAACGAAATAAAGTGTACTTTTCTTTCGCTTTCGCAAAACGAATCGCTCGCGCGCGGAATAATATCGGGATTTCTGCTTCCGCTCGATCCCGACGTCGAAGAACTTGCAGACCTTCGCTGTGCCGTTTCCGAAGCTGTGACGAATTGCATAGTTCACGCTTATGCAGGAACAGTCGGGAATGTGACCCTCATCGCAAAGGCATACAGTGACAGAACGGTTAAGATAACCGTATACGATAAAGGTTGCGGAATAGACGACGTTGAAAAAGCGCGTCAACCGCTTTACACAACGCTTCCCGGCGAGGATCGTTGCGGAATGGGATTTTCAATTATGGAAAGCTTTTCGGACAGGCTTACCGTCAGTTCAAAGTCAGGAAAAGGCACAAAAGTAACAATGATACGCCGTCTTTCCGATCCCGCTCCTACTACATAAAAGGCGGATGATCTCCGCCCATGAATAAGGGGTGCATACAATGGCTGATTTTGAATCTGTTTCAAAGGATGAAAATCTTGATCTTATAACTCTCGCCCAATCCGGCGACAAGGATGCGCTTGAAAAACTTATAACCCAGAACATGGGACTTGTAAAAAATATCGCTCGACGCTTTATGGGGCGAGGCACGGAATATGAAGATCTTGTTCAGATAGGCTCTATAGGCATGATAAAAGCCGCCAAAAGCTTTGACCGCAGTTTCGGAACGGTATTCTCCACTTACGCCGTTCCGCTTATTATAGGCGAGATAAGACGTTTCCTGCGTGATGACGGAATGATAAAGGTAAGTCGCGATATCCGCAGGCGCGGCACCATTATAATGCGTGAAAAAGAAGCATTCGCCGCCGAGCACGGCAGAGAGCCTAAAATATCCGAGCTCAGCGAGCTATGCGGAATAAGCACCGAAGAAATTGTCTATGCGCTCGATGCCGTATGTCCGGTATATTCGATAAACGAAACGCTTGGAAACAGCAACGACGATGACGGCGCCACTCTTGAAAGCTTTATAGCGTCAGATCAGGACGAAATAGAAAAAACAACAGACCGTCTTGCTCTGCTCGGAGCGGTCGAAGGTCTTGACGATATGAGCAAGAGCATAATCAGACTTCGCTTTTTCAGAGAGCTTTCACAACAGCAAACCGCCAAAATACTCGGACTCACACAAGTAAAAGTATCACGCGAGGAAAAAAAGATATTTGAAAAACTGCGAAAGCAACTGTAAACCACAGGTTTATTGACAAATTCGCCACGATATGATATCATAAATCCATCACGGGACGCCGTGAAATAAACTATAAAGGAGGCGGTTAAGTGTTCAGTTTGTTAAACTACCGGATATTTTTCCGCCGCAGATCCACTCGGTAAAAGGCGGAACTTTCCGGTAAAAGAGCGGCGCGGTAAAATGCCGCGCCGCTTACACAACTTTTATCGGAGGAAAAATCTTGGATGTAGCTTTTACTATAGGATGCAATATACGTAAATATCGCACGGATGCTTCCCTTTCCCAATCGCAGCTGGCATCTGAGCTTTGCGTTTCACCGCAGGCAGTGTCAAAATGGGAACGAGGTCTGTGTTGTCCCGACGTATATCTGCTGCCTCAGCTTGCGCGGCTTTTTTCAAAAAGCATAGATGAGCTTTTCAAAAACTTCGCAGCATAAAAATAAGGCATATCGGTATTAAAACCGGTATGCCTTGTTTCTTTCTGTCAATCAAGCGAAAGCGTCATCAGCTCGGATATACTCGTGTCTCCTGCATAAACGTGTTCTCTGCACGCTTCCCAAAGAGTTTTCATGCCTTCCGATTTAGCTATCTCGCGAACCTCTTCAGCCGTAAGATGACGTCCTACCGTATCTCTCAGTCTATCTGTCATATACATTATTTCGTGCACCGCAATACGACCTCTGTAACCGGAGTTGTTACAGTACTGACATCCCTGCGGGCGATATATCGTCGCAGGTTCATCTATATGCAGAAGCTCCATTTCCCTGCGGTTTGTCTTTGTCTTTATCTTGCACATCGGACAGAGCTGCTTTACAAGTCTCTGTGATATTACTCCTATGAGCGAGTCCTCGACCAAATAGCCTTTTACGCCCATATCAACAAGACGGTTTATGACGCCGGGAGCGTCGTTTGTATGAAGCGTGCTGAATACAAGGTGTCCGGTAATCGCAGCACGGATAGCTATCTGCGCCGTTTCTTCGTCACGCATTTCGCCTATCATAATTATATCGGGGTCCTGACGAAGAATACTTCTCAGCGCAGCCGCAAAAGTCATATTGGATTTTGTGTTTACCTGCGTCTGATTTATTCCCATCATAGTGTACTCTACCGGGTCTTCAACCGTAACTATGTTTACTTCGGGTTTATTTATCTCTTTAAGGAATGAATAAAGCGTTGTCGACTTACCGCATCCGGTAGGTCCTGTCAAAAGCACTATTCCGTGCGGATGAGCAAGTATCTTGTCAACGACTTTGTTTTCGTCTTCGCTGAATCCAAGATCTTTTCTCGTAAAGCTGAATGAAGTTTTGTCAAGAATACGTATAACGAATTTTTCTCCGAAAATAGTCGGAAGAGTCGATACACGGAAGTCATACTCCTTTCCTTCTATCGAAAGGTTTATACGACCGTCCTGAGGAATACGTCTTTCGGCGATGTCTATTCCGGAAAGTATCTTAAGTCTTGCGCATATTGCCGGAAATGATTCTATCGGAAACTCCGCTCTGTCCGCAAGATCGCCGTCTATACGATAACGGACTTTGACTATCGTTTCAAAAGGCTCTATGTGAATATCGCTCGCGCGGAAAGGAATTGCCTCTTTTATTATCGAATCGACAAGTCTTACGGCCGGAGCATTGGATATTTCCTCTTCTTCCTTCGCGGTAGGTGCATTCGCCGTCGTTGCAGAAGTTGCTGCCGTTCCGGTCTTTTTCTCTCTTTCCTTCTGAAGACTTACAAGAGCATCCGCCGTTGATTTTACAGCTGCTGTGGAATTTAAGTATTTTTCAATATATTCCGGCAAAACCATAATGAATTCCACCGGCCCTCTGTGAAGCACCCTCGCCGCAGATCTCGCATTGAGATCAAACGGTCTGCCTATGGCTATAACCATAGTTCCGCTCGCGTCAACGGTTATGGGAACTATACAATTTTTGCGCAGGAACGTAACGCTGAAACATCTCACAAGCTGATCGTCCGGATCAAGCATTTCCATCTGAATATATGGCATACAGTAGAACTCGGAAAGTACGGAATAAACTTCGCGTTCGGAACGCGCTTTTGTTTTAAGCATATATGCATCTATCGTAATTCCAAGCTCTGAGGATTCGGCAAGCATTGTATTCATTTCCTGCTCGTCGATTATACCTCTGTCCATATAAAGCTTTGCAAGTTCAATATTTATATTCATACTTTTACAAACATCCTTGTAAATTATTTTTTATCATACAAGCGTATTCATTATCGAAAGTATAGGCGAATATACGGCAAGGAACATTATCGCTATTGCCCCACCCATAATAACAAGAAGTATGGGCTGAATAAGCGCCGTCATCGATTTCAGGGAGTTTTCAACCTCCTGGTCAAAGAATGTACACGAGCTCATAAGTACCGAATCAAGCTCGCCCGTTCTTTCACCTACCGATATCATCTGTATAAGCATCTGCTGAAAAATATTGTATGAATCAAGCGCCATTGTAAGATTCATACCGCGTTCAACCTCACCCACAGCAAGGCGGAAACGCTTTTCAACATATTTGTTACCGAGAACATTCGCTATCATATACATAGCTTCCATAAGATCCGTACCGCCCGAAAGAAGAAGTCCGAATGCACGGGCAAAGCGCGATGTAACCATGCTTCTCTGAACATTTTTTATTATCGGGAGCTTATATTTTAGCGTATCGTATGTGTATCTTCCTATTTTGAATCTGCCGAATATAACAAGCACCGCCACAACAGACGCAATTACTATGAGTATAGTAACTATGTTATCCGCTATTTTATGGCTCATATTGAATATCGCCGTCGTAAGCGCGGGCATTTTTACGTCAAGCTCAGATAATGCTTCTTCAAATGTGGGAATAACGAAAAACGTCATTACGGCAAGTATTCCTATCATTATTACAAGAAGCACTATCGGATATACAAGTGCCGACTTCGTTTTTGACTTTATCTGTGTGTCGGTTTCATAATAATCGGCAAGATTGTTGAGCACAACGTCAAGCGAACCGCTTCCCTCGCCGATATATATCATACTTGTGAAAAATTCCGGATAAGCGCGTTTTTGCTTTTTAAGCGCCTCCGAAAGCATCATTCCGGAATTAAGATCCTCGTGAACAATTGAAAGCGACTGTTTGAAAAATGCAGAATAATCCTGATTTTTCAGATTTCCTATGCTCTCGGAAACGGGAATTCCGGCGTTTATCATTATTGCAAACTGTCTGCAAAATGTAGTAAGCTCCTTTATCGGTATCTTACCTGACAGCGAAAGCGCCGCAGACGGTCGTTGATTTTTCATTGTTTTTGCCGAAGTAAGATAAAGTCCCTGTCTTGCAAGCGTATTTCTGAGTTCCGTAACGTTTTCGGCAAGATAAATACCGCTGAATTTCTTTTTGTTCACGTTTACGGCAGTATATTTGAATTTCTGCACTTTAAGCCTCCGTTAATGGTTTATGATGCTTGAATAAAGCGAAAGTATTGGTTCGGTAAGGAATATCGCAAGAGAAAATCCAACCGAAAGGAACGGTGCGAAAGGATATTCGGTTTCTTTTCCGTCACCGTTTTTACGTCTCAGCACTATAAGAATTATCGACGCCGACACCGACGCCAGAATAAGTCCTATAAGTATTCCTTTCCAGCCAAGAAAAGCACCGCAGACAAAAGCAAGCTTTACATCGCCCATTCCGAGTCCTTCACGTTTAAGCACCCAAAGCGATATAAAATATGTAGCAAGGAAAAATCCTCCGCCCGCACCTGCGCCTATAAGTCTTTCCGTAAGTGTTTGCGGACTTTTTACAAAGCACGCAATTATTGAAACCGCAAGAAGTCCTATCTGAAATCTGTCGGGTATCCACTGGTGCGAAAAATCTATTGCCGCCACTGCGAAAAGCATAGTTACCGCAATTGCGCAAAGAAATGAATAAACAGGATATTCGCCATAGAAAACAGCGACCGAAACCGTCCATATAAGCGCCCCAACAAGCGGAAAATACAGCCTTGTTTTCGACATTCTCTCACCGCAGCAGTGCATCTTCCCGCCCGAAAAGATATACGAGAAAAGCGGGATGCAGTCTGCCGCGCTAAGCTTTTTGCCGCACTTTTTGCACTTCGGAGCGGAAAAAGTTTTTATTCCCGCAGGAATTCTGTAATAGGCAGAAGCAACAAGCTCTCCGCAGATAATCCCTAAAACGGCGCATATTATAATGAGAACTGTCATTGGTTGCCTCCCTCAGGAGTTTTGGAAGCATCGATAACCGTGTTAAAAACAGTAATCGTCGGATTATTGTTACTATCATATTTATACATGTAAATAATGCAAGATTTCTTATTATTGGTCACAACAAATCCATATTCTTTATTTAATGTTTCGTTGTCATAAATAACAAAACTAGGATCTTTTAATTCATCATTACTTATTTCAATTCTAAATATGAAAATCGTTTTGCCTTCTTCATCATTTTCGTTTTTATACTTTACGTAGTTGTAATCTATTTCTCCATTTTTTTGTGTTTCGACATAATAAGTTAATTCGTCAAATTTTTCATCGTTTAAATTTGTTTCATTTTTTATATAGTTCGACATCGCAAGTGTTAAAATACTGCTGTCTTTATTTTCACTTATATAGAGTTGCAAAAACTTCTGGGCAAGTTTCATTATCTGCTCATTCGTAACATCTCCGACGTTAGGCTCTTCAACCGTTTGACTTGTCGTGTTCCACTTTACAACGCTGTAAGTATATCCAATAACCTTATCGGCGTCATTCTTATCTTTAACTTCTTTTACATCCACCGAAACAATCATTATCTGAGTTCTCTTTTCGTCAGATGTTTCAATAAGCTTAAGCGAATATGTTTTGCTTGCCGACACCGACACTTCACAGCTGTAATTTTCGTTTATCTTATGAGCGAATTCATTCATATGCGCATCTATCGTGGCAACGGGAAGCTCTCTTATTCCGGCTTCGTCGGAGCCGCTTTTATATCTTTCGTATTCTTTTTTCACCGAAGTCACAAATTCATCCGCTATAAGGTTCATTTCTATACTGCTGTTTGCACGCTTGGCGGCGTTTACGGCGCGTTTTGTACTCGATGAAGCAAACACAACGACAAGCACGCTGAGCGCTATGATTATCGTCATAAAAACAACCGCTGTGGCAAGCACCGCGCCTTTTTTTGCTCTGCGTCCTTTCATTGTTTTCCTCCGTCAGTTTGAAAATAAAGTTTTTTCGGGCTTATTTGTCTTGCTGTTGTAACGACTTACTGTGACTTTAGGCTGTGTTGTCTTTCCATTGTCGTCAGTCGGGAAAGTCAGTTCCATTATTATAATCGCATCCGATTGATTGACAAGCTCATATTTTCCGTTGTAGTAGAATGTGTATGTGTGGGCTTGAACATCATAATTACTTTGATCTGGTCTGACTTCTCTGATTCCATTGTGGAATTTTTCTATATATTCAAAAAACTTTTTAAATTCAGTGCCTTCAACCGTTTCGGTAATATTATTATCATCTATATAAACCATCCTTGCCTGTATCACAGCCGCAGTATAACAATCTATAATATTCCGCGCCTCGTTTGCGGCGCCGACCGCAAGCTTTGAATTGCTCATAACCCTGTTTGAAGACGATATAAGCCCTATTGTAACTGCAGATATTATGGTTACCACAGTCATAGCGCACACAACTTCAACAAGCGAAAATCCGCGCCGTCCCTTTCTCATAATTTCAAACCTCAATTAAAATATTTTTGTTTTATTATATGCCTTAGTGAAAAGCGCGCCGAACATATCAAGATTTTCCGTAAATTTGGAATTGTCCTCTATCGACGGATTGAAATACTTGAATTCATAGCTGCCGCTTCTGTCCTTATTCGCCCTTGCAAGAAGAAAAGCAAATCTCTTGGGGAAATTCATAATTATATATTCGGGATCGGGCAGATCCGGATCCGCCTTTACAGCTTCACAGTAAAGCAATATACGCTTGTGAATATTTTTGAAATTTCTTTCAACCATATCCTTGGGAGAGCCTATCTCTATCGAAGTCGATGTATCAAAGCTTCCCGTAACCGACATATCTGCACTTGACGACGCCGCTCCCGACGGTTTTGTATATTCGCCCGTCTGTTGCATGTTTTCAGCCGCGTCGAAATTCTTTTCCGCCTCCGCATCGGCTTTTGCCTGTTCTTCGGAAGTTTCGCCGCTTTCGGAAAGTGCGCTCTTCACCGCTTCGTCAACCTGCGCTGTGAAAGCGTCAAGCTCATCCGGCGTGAGTGTTTTTTCGGCTTCATCTATATCGTAATAAAGCACGTCGTCGTCAAACTCGCCGTTCTCGTTTTTAAGCGCATTCGTCGTCGTTTCCATTGCTCTTGCAACAACAACCGTCGCGCTGTCATGAGGATAAAGCTCATTTTCTTCCGTATATTTATCTGTTCTCAGTATCTCATATCCGAACGGAAGCGAGGTTGACTCTATCATCTTTTCCTTTGAAACAAGCGCCATTGTGGTTTCCTTGTCTCTCATATCGACAAGCATATACGTTCCCGTACGCGCTCTCTGCCGCAGGAAAAGCACGGCGTTGCTCACTCCGCAGGAAGTGAACGTTATCGTTCTCGGATCTATTCCGAGCGTTCCGAGCTCTGTTTTTATCTCTTTTATTATGTCTTTTCTTACGCAGCTTGCAATAAAAGTGTTCGTCTTCTTGCTCGATCCTATCTGCGTGGTATTGACCGAATATTCCTTTACATCGCCAAGATCTGCGACAAGCTCCGCGCGAAGCGCTTCTTCCGTTTTTGAACGTGAAAACGAAGGAAGTGTTATCTTCCATGAGCTTACAACGTCGTCCGGCAGGACAAGATAAAACACTACCTGCTTAAGATTTGCACGTTTTACATAAGGTTCAAGTCCTGCGCGATACATTTTTCCGTACTCCGAGCGAAGCGCAAGCTCCCTGTCGAACGGAAGATATTCTATTATGGAATTCGCCGGCGACTGACCGAGAATTTTCATTATTTTCACTCTTGCGTTTTCCACGTCAAGACTGATTACCACGTTTCTTGTTCCGCTTACTTCTGCCATTTATATTTTCTCCTTTAAGGATTCGTAGTTTCTACATATGCTGTTTTTCGGACAAGCACGAATTTAAGCGTATCCGTGCTGTCCTTGTAACCGTCACTGCCCTTTGATTTTGTGTAATATGTTATAGTGCATATAACCATATCGCCGCTGTCGATTTTTATTCCGCCATTATTGATTTCCGTTTGGCTTTGGTTATTTACTCCGGAGAGGTCGAATTCAACGCTTTTTATATTCTCATAACCGCGCTCCCGCGCTCTGTCATTCCAATATCCGCTCCAAGATTTATATTCGTTATCTTTAGGAGGCTCTTTCCAATATTCATCATCCTTGCCCATTGTGATAGGGATTTCGGAATTATCATCGTCGTAGAAATCCGCGCGTATCATTTCGGCAAGAACAGTAGCCTGTCCGAGTCCGTCGCTCGCGCCTTTTTCGTTCATTATCTGAACACGGATAAAGCTTACAAAAGCAATAATATCAACAAGCAATATCATTGTAACGGCAAGTGTGATACAAAGCTCTACAAGCGTAAAGCCTCTCTTGCTCTTGTTCTTTGGCATGCAGGCACCTCCTCCGCGCATTTTCGGGCATTGATATGCAAAAACGCCGAAATCCGCCGCCGTGCGGCATTTTTCAAAGCATTTTTGCTCATAATAATCTATTGTAATTTTACTATAAAACAAGATTTTTAGCAATGTATATTATATACAAAATTCCCTGTTTTCACTTCGACACATTGCACATAAGCAAAATGTAACTTTTTTATAGAAGAGCTTCCCTGTTTGTGCAATAATAAATGTCGCTTCTGCCGGATATAAAACGGCAAAATTCTTCAAACCTGTCCCAATCGTCACGGATATCAAACTCATAAGAATGACCCCATATGTAAAACAGCTCAGGCTCGTCCGTTTCAAGCGAGATAAACTCTTTTGCAAGACGAAGCATTTCATCCCATTCAGTATGATGATGAACCGTAGGCTTCAGCATAATAAGGTTTTCCGGAATACCAAAACTGTGCGATGAGTACACGGTTCTTGCATATTTTATTCCCGTGCGGTTCTTTACTATGTCCGCAACTCTTTCGTCGCAGTTCGGTCCTCCGCCGGGATAAGCCATTCCAAGCACTTCATAGCCGGCAAGCTCGGAAAGCGCAAGTCTGTCCTTTTCAACCTGCTCAACTATTTCCTCGTCGGAAAGTCTCGGAAGTGAGGAATGCGTCAGAGTATGCGCCGCAATTTCGTGGTTTTTATATATTTCTTTTACTTCACAGGCGCGCGACTTACAGTGTGAAACCGTAACGTCTTCTCTTACAAGCAGGTTTGCCGTTCCCAAAAGTCCGGAGTTGAGATTGAATGTGGCTTTAAGACCGTATTTGTCGAATATTTTTATCAGTCTTCTGTCCTGTGTAACACCGTCATCATAGCTGAATGTAACCGCTTTTTTCATTCCGCTCCACATTTCTTTTTCCTCACTTTTTCAGAAGTAAAATATATAAGGCAGACAAATCCGGCTCCGATAAGCGCTCCTGCCGAATCTATAAGAACATCTTTTAGAAGTCCGCATCTGCCGGGCACGAAAAGTTGATGGATCTCATCTCCCACAGCATACAGCACCGCGCCGATAAACGCAACGCCGCAAGCGACAAAGCGATTTATATCAAATGTCATGGCAAATATAGAAAACAACCCGCAAAGCACAAAATATTCTGCCACATGGGCTGCTTTCCGCACAAATTTTCCTATATGCTCTATCTTTTCGGCTTTTTTGTCGCTGTCAAGCTCCGAAAAACTTCCGTCCGTTCTTTCAAGAACGGATTCCGTCACTCCACCGCTCAGCTCAGCCGATTTTTCACCGCTCTGTGCGGACATAAGAAATATGGTTATCATCATTATAACCGAAGCAACAGCAGCGAATACCCGTACTCTTATTTTCGGTTTCAAAAGCAATACCTCCGAAAAATAATACATATACACTATATCACAAAAAGCTCCGTTTGTGAACGGAAAAAATTATATTTTTAATTTTATCTACAATCTGTTAATAATTGAGTGGTAAAGTATTTTTATCAAACGATATTGAGGTGATATTTTTGCTTTCTCTTAAAGGGATTACTAAAAAATACTATGTCGGAGACACGGAGGTAGAAGCTCTGCGCGGAATAGATATAAATTTCCGCGAAAGTGAATTCGTTGCGATACTCGGTCAGTCCGGTTGCGGAAAGACCACGCTTCTCAACATAATCGGAGGACTTGACAGATACACAAGCGGCGACCTTGAAATTAACGGCATTTCCACAAAAAAATATAAAGATAAGGATTGGGACAGATACCGTAACCATTCAATAGGTTTTGTGTTTCAGTCATATAACCTTATTCCGCACCAGACGGTGCTTGCAAACGTTGAACTTGCACTTACAATATCGGGCGTTTCAAAAACCGAAAGACGCCGCAGAGCGACCGAAGCGCTGAAAAGAGTCGGACTCGGAGATCAGATAAAAAAGAAGCCGAATCAGATGTCTGGCGGTCAGGTTCAGAGAGTCGCTATCGCACGCGCACTCGTAAACGATCCCGATATTCTCCTCGCCGACGAACCGACAGGCGCGCTTGATACGGAAACAAGCGTAGCCGTTATGGAAATCCTGAAAGAAGTCGCAAAAGACAAGCTCGTTATAATGGTCACCCACAACCCCGACCTTGCCGAAAAATATGCTACCCGCACCGTTCGCCTTCTCGACGGAAAAATAATATCGGATTCTCAGCCCTTTATACCAACCGAAAAAGACAAAACCGTAGCTGCCGAGCGCAGTGCCGCAGAAAAGAAAAAAGGCAAACGACAGATGTCGTTTGCAACGGCAACAGCGCTTTCATTCAACAATCTGAAAACAAAAAAAGGCAGAACCATTCTCACTTCGTTTGCCGGAAGTATAGGAATAATAGGCATAGCGCTTATAATGGCTGTATCAAGCGGCTTCAAAAACTATATAAACACCGTTCAGGCAGATACCCTTTCGTCGTATCCGCTCAGCATAACGCGTGAATCCGTAGACCTTTCCTCAATGATGGCATCGATGATGTCCGGCAAATCTCCGTCGGGCGAACATCCGCTTGACAAAATATATTCCCGCGATGTTCTTGTCGAAATGATGAAAACAATGTCGTCCGGAACAAGAACGAGCGAACTTTCAAGCTTCAAGAAATATCTTGACAGCGGTGAAAGCGGAATTGAAAGCTATATAAACGGAATACAGTACGGTTACGGCGTAACGCCTAAAATATACTTTAAGGACAGTAGCGGCAAGCTTGTTCGCGTGAGTCCCGGCACGGTTATGGAAAACCTTTACGGCAGTGCTTACGCCTCGATGTCCGCAAAATCCGCGCAATATTCCGGAATGAATTCATCAATCGTGTGGACGGAAATTCTCGACAACCGCGACTTTGTAAAATCCCAATACGATGTTCTTGCCGGTGAATGGCCCGAAAGCGATGATTTCACAAAGCTTGTTTTCGTAGTTGACAAAAACAACGAAGTAAGCGATTTCGTCCTTTATTCGCTCGGTCTGCGCGATCAGAGCGAAATAGACGATATGAAAGTAAAAATAATGGAGCATAAGCCCATCGAATCCGAGCAGACCACATACACCTATGATGAGATTCTCGGTCTTGAATACAAGCTTATTCTCGATACCGACCTTTGGGCATACGACGAAAATACAAACACATGGCTTGATAAAAGAGAAGATTCGGATCATCTGAAATCAACAGTAGAAAACGGAAAAACTCTTACCGTTGCCTGCATTGTCCGTCCCACTCAAAACGCTTCCGCCACATCCATAAGCGGCTCGGTAGGATATTCTTCAAGCCTTACGAAATATATTATAAACAGCACAAACAACTCCGATATAGTCAAAGCTCAGTTTTCGGATAAAAACACGGACATCTTCACCGGACTTCCGTTTGAAACAGGCGAAAAAAAGAAGCTTACAATGGAGAATGTAAACGCTTATATCCTTACGCTTCCCGAAGCGGAACAGGCTCAGATGAAAGCATATATCGCCTCAATGGACGAAGAATCCGTGCTTAAATTGTTTGAAGAAAAGCTTTCTGCAAAAACATCTGCCGCCACATATGACGGAAACCTTGAAAAGCTCGGCGTAAAAGACATTGAAAATCCCGAAGTTATAAATATTTACCCCGTTGACTTTGAAGCCAAAGACAACGTGAAAGACGTCATCTCCGCATACAATGACAAGGTAAAAGCAGCGGGCGAAAACGAAAAAGTAATAAGCTATTCGGACTACGTAGGCATACTGCTTTCATCCGTGACAAAAATAATAAACACAATAACCTACGTGCTTATAGCATTCGTTGCGATATCGCTCGTTGTTTCCTCAATAATGATAGGAATCATCACTTATATCTCCGTTCTCGAAAGAACAAAGGAAATAGGTATTCTCCGCTCGATAGGCGCGTCAAAGAAGGACGTTTCAAGAGTATTCAACGCGGAAACATTTATAATCGGACTTATTTCAGGTGCAATGGGAATAGGAATAACACTTCTTATATTACTTCCCGTAAATCTTATTCTGAATTCCCTCACGGGCATCGCTTCGATAGCGGCTCTGCCGCCTGTCGGCGCCGCGATACTCATCGCGCTCAGCATTCTGCTCACCGTCATAGCAGGTCTTTTCCCCGCAAAAATAGCTTCAAAGAAAGACCCGGTAATAGCGCTGAGAACAGAATAAAAAAACAAAGCAAAAATCCCGCTCACGCGGGATTTTTTATTGTCAGTTCGGCAATATAAGAGTCATCAATGCTTTTCTCTGCCCCTCTGTCGGCAGTTTAAGCTTGCCGTTGCTTAAAAGAGCGACGATACAATGAAGCAAAAACCATCCATCGGAATTGAAGATGAACTGCATTTGATATTCAACCATCTTTCTTATATGCTCCGGAACGGCATTTACCGAAGCCTCTATAAAAGGCTTTTTAAGCTCAGCAAAGGTATCTGCGTATTTGAGCTTTATTTTCTTACCGATATCAAGCAGTTTTTGCTTGATATCGTTGCTCGCAAGCGATACAATCTGCCAGGATGATTTAAAATAGCCGTCATAATCGCCGTTCGTCTTTATATATCCGCGCTCGGCAAGCCATGCGTATTCGTTTTTTGAAAGAATTCCGGACTCTTCCTCACTTTCATAAAGGGACAAAACCCGATGCGCTTCATCGGAGAAATCAAGCATATACTCATCGCCGCCGACCCTGTCTGTCCATTCGCTTTTTATCTGCCAGAAAGTATGTCCGGTTTTCCCGCCATATGATGTCCACATCGGTCCGCACCAATTTTTCATATATACATAGTCATCGGGGATATCGCACTGTTGCACTTCAAGCGATGCATAAAAAATATTATGACTTCCGTCAGGGCGTATCGTCGCAACTTCTTCAAACGAAATGCTCTTATCCATAAGCTCTTCACCGGAGCATGCAGCGATATACGGAATAAGCGACCATAAAATAAAGTTATCGTCAGCACGGGGGCTTTCCGTAAGCGATATAGGAGCATCGGTCTGTCCGCATACGATATCGGGATCAGACAGAATTCCGGAAGACACAAGCTCATCGTACAAATCATTTGCAAACAAATTCGAAGCTCTTCTGTACATCTCATTCTCAATAGTCATAATCTCTTTCGACGGTATATCGATTATGAAATTTGCGATGTATCTATCACCTTTTTTCAGAAGAAGACCATATTCTTCAAGTGTTTCGATCTCGCTTTCGATATACACGGGCGAAACGCCGAGATCATCGGCAATATTGCCGACCGTCTTTGCACTTTCTCTGACGCAGTAGCAAATATTCTGCGACAAAACGGAGTGTAAATAATCCGACAATTCTGTTTTACCGGAAGAGCCGCTAAGTCCGATTCTACTGAATTTTATTGGATTGAATTTAAGCTCACTTGTTTTTCTCATAGTATCCATACCTCTTTTCAGTTCTTTTTTAGCTTCAAACAAGTGCCATTTGACTGTGCCGAGCGGAATATCAAGCTCCTTTGCAATGTCTGCCTGCTTGCGGTTCTCAAAATAATAAGCAATAACAATTCTTCTCTGCAGCTTTGAAAGATACGCTATCTCGGCTTGCAAACGATGTGAAAAATCCACATCTTCTGCATCATCCAAAGACAAGTCTGCCTCTCCAATCACATCTGCCGCTTCGTCTATCGGCACACCGATTATGCTCCTTGCGCTCTCGCGATAATAATTACTGAGCGCATTGTGTGCAACTGTCCATATGAATTTATCGTAACTTTCTATATCATCCTTGCAGAGGAGCGCACGAAACGCGCGCAGAATTATTTCCTGCGAAAGGTCTTCGGCGTCATGCGTGGTTTTGCACCGTTTAAGTGCAAAACCGAATACAGGTTTTAAGTATTCCGTTATGATGTTTTCCGCATCTTGTCTTTTCACTTGTTTGTACCTCTTTTGAAAGCTTTCACCCATACAGACACGGGAGAAGAAAAAGGTTGGAACTTTTTCAAACAAAAATCCCGCTTGTGCGGGATTTCTGCTTTTATGTTTTATTATTTTCTCTGCTGTGAAGATCCTATCGACGCTCTGCCGCCATTTTTGGGCCCGGAGCCTGTTCCTTTTGCAAGCACGAAAAGCACGGCTCCGGCAGCGGCAACAACAGCCACTATCGCAAGCACAACAACTATTTTTATAACGCTTCCCGGCTTTTTATCGGTGTCTTTTCCGCCCGTTGTTCCGTCGCTGAGCTTCGGAATAACTTCTCTTCTTACTACCTCTCCGCAAACCGTACATTTTATAACGCGTGAACCTTCCTTGTCAGCCGTAGCAGCAACCTCAACTTCGGGAGCACCTTCTTTATGACCTTTGGCTTCCGCTATAACAGCTCCGCAAGCCGTACATTTTTGCGGCTCGGTACATGTAGCTTCCGCTCCGGGGGTGTGTCCCTTTGCAGGAACCACTTCACTTGAAATAACCTTTTCACATACCTTGCAGTACTGCTCTTTCAGTCCTGCTTCCGTACATGTAGCGGTTTTTTCTCTCCATTCAAGATCGTGTCCCTTTGCTTTTATCGTCTCGCTGTAGATTGTTTCGCCGCAAAGATCGCACTTTCTTATTATGTAACCGTTTTCTGTACAAGTAGCGCTTTTTTCGCTCGTTGTAACTTTGGAGTGAGTGCATACAGGCTTTATTTCTTTTGTTTCAAACAGCACGGGATCTGACATATCTCCCGCCTCGCTTGTGTCCGTTGCAGCATATCTTTGATAGAAAATATATTTTTTGTTTGCTTCAAGCCCGGCAAACAAAGGCGACGACTGCCACTCTTTGCTGTCCTTTGAATATTCGCAACCGTTTACCGCATTAAGCTCGATACTCGACTCGGTCGCGCTTTTGAGCGTAGGTGCGGGAGCTTTTCCGAGCTGTTCTTTTTTGGTTTCAACAAGCATCATATCCGTTTGCTTGGTTTCGATGTTTCTCCAGAACAGCCAATATTTCGTTCCGGGAGTAAGGCCGGTAAATATACCTGTTGTTGACCATTTCCCGTTACTGATATTAAGTGAATATTCATATCCCTTTTCGACGGATATCATTATTATGTTTGCTGTTGCGGAAAGTATTTTAGGCGTATACGAACCGTCACCGGGGATATTAGTTCCTCCGCTGCCGCTGTCGGATATTTCACCGGCGCTTCCGTTTCCGAGAACAACCCTCAGTCCTTCGCTGGGTTCGCTCGCAGAATAATATTCGGTAGCCGCTCTGCGCGCATAAAACGTGTATATTCCGTTCTTTACAAGGTTCTTGAACGTTCTGCTTGTCTGCCATGTCGAAAGATCGTAAGAATATTCAAGACCATCATCGTTGCTCTTCATAAGATCAACTGATGTCTCCCCTTTATTTATAAGCACCGGACTTTCGGGTTTCTGTCCCTGAATCAGCGCACGCTTTACCGTAACTCCGCTTCCTGCGCCTGTCACCGTTCCGTAATCTGTACTCGATGCTGTTCCCGTAAGCGAATTTACAACTATTGATGCAGACGCCCCTGCATACGGAAGGAATTTAAACTTAAGTTTTATCGAAACTGCGTCCGAAGCAGTTACGGGCTTAGCGGACGATGAAGCTACAGCGGCAGCTACTACAAGCGTTACCGTATTGCCGTTTGTCGTTTCGCTAACGTTGAAATTCCATCCGCTCGGAAGAGTACTTTTACTGCTTACATACGAGAAATCGCCCTTATAATAAGTAAGCGTTACGGTTATTCCGTTCAGTCCGGAAGTTGCCGGATCTATATCGCTTATCTTCATTATAAATTCATCGGTCTGATCCATAGACATTGAAACAGGTCCGGTAAGCGTCATTCTGTAGGCGGGCTTGCCCTCAGCGTGAACGCAAATAGCAAAAAGCGACAAACACATAAACGCCGTCGCAATTATCAGCGCAATTATCTTTTTCATTATTTTTTCCTCCAAAACCTTCTCTTTTTCAAAAAGGACTTTGCAAATGCCAAAGTCCCTTTCGAATCTGTCTTATTTGTTGCTTATAATCACAGTATTTATCACATCTTGGAGCACTTCGTCTGTAAGCGCGGAAGAAGAATAAAGAGTACACTTTATAGACCAGTCTTTATCCTCAAATCTTGACCACTCCACTATTCTCGCGCCGTCGGTAAGCGTTATATAAATATATTCGCTTCCGCCTTCTGTATAAGATCTCATCTCATTTGGATTTATAGGAGTTGTTATACCATGAATATCCGAATAATCAAGAGATTTTGCTCCGCGGAAAACAAAATCATTGCCTTTGTATGTAAACTTTATCTGTCCGATGTCGCCCTTTTCAACGGAATATGTCGCATTGCTTACAAGCGTCTTGTCAACCTCCATAACTATTCCGAGATCGGTTATAAACTTATCCGCAACGCTTGTTTCTTTTGTTGTTTCGGTCGTTGTGGTACCTACGGTTATATCGGGATTTACAGGATCTTTTCCTTTGCAGGCACAACAGAGTACCATAACGGTCAAAACAACCGCAAGCAGAAGTGCTGTTTTCCTTTTCATATTTGTTTCCTCCGTACAAAAAATCTATTAAATTGCTTACCGGCAACAGGTCAGCCGGAATCACTGATATAGTTCTATGAAAAAATTATATCATAAAGCTTACGAAAATAAAAGAGTTTTTTGTTAAATTATTTTACCGAACCGGTTGCTATTATGTCGGATTCTCCGCAAATTCCTGCAAAAACGATATCGCCCTGCTCTATGGGAGCATTTACGGAAACTCCGGAAAGTGTTTTCATCGCCTCAAAAAGCTTCTCCTTTGAAATCGGAGCACTTGTTTTTACGGGAAGATAAACTCCCTCTCTGTTCGCTACTTTTACCGTCGTTGTAAGAGTTCTTGTGGGATGCGTAAGCTCAGCTATAGCGTATTTCTCTCCTCTCGGGCATGTATTCCCCGTAACCTTAAAGCCGTCTGCCGTTTTTTCGGCAATTAGCTGACAGCCTATCGGGCAGTTTATACATATCATTTCTTTCTTTTCGCCGATATTCATAGCCATAACCTCACTTTACTATTTCAACGGTGATATCGCCGTCACACTCTTTGAGTTGCTCGCCTTTTATACGGACAAACTCCATTTCGCCCGGAGCAACCTTGCGCTTCTTCTGAAGAAGAAGTTCTTTGTCTCCGCACGAAACGCGTATTTTAACGTTTTCCATAACCGCACCGACTCTGAAATAGATCTTTATGTCTTCGGGACTTTCAGTAACATCAACTCTCTGCGGAACGGTGTATCTTACTCCGCCTGTTGCGATAACCGAAAGCGAACGCAGATAATCCGGTTCCTTGCAGCCTGCTTTTATAAACTCGGCTGCACTCTTTCCTGCAAGCTCGGCTTCTTCGGAAACATAGTCTACAAGGTCGTGAACGTGAAGTACGTTACCGCATGAATAAACTCCCGTCTGCTCGGTTCTTCTGTTCTGATTGACAGATGCGCCGCCGGTTACTCTGTCAAGCTTTATGCCTGCGCCCTTTGTAAGCTCGTTTTCGGGAAGAAGTCCGCACGAAAGAAGAAGCGTATCGCATTCGATATATTCGCTTTTTTCGGGAATCACACGCAGATGCTCGTCAACCTCCGAAACCGTAACGCCCTCAACTCTTTCTTTTCCGTGTATCTTTGATACCGTATGGCTGAGCTTGAGCGGTATGCCAAAGTCGTTAAGACACTGAACTATATTTCTGTTGAGTCCGCCGGAATACGGCATAAGCTCGCATACGAGCTTTACATTTGCACCTTCAAGCGTCATTCTTCTCGCCATTATGAGACCGATGTCTCCCGAACCGAGAATAACAACATTCTTCCCGGGCATTTCGCCTTTTATATTTATAAATCTCTGTGCTGTTCCCGCCGTATATACGCCTGCGGGACGTTCGCCCGGAATGTTGAGCTGACCGCGACTTCTTTCACGGCATCCCATTGCAAGCACAACAGCGCCTGCGTCGATTGTAAATACGCCGTCCTCGCTGTTCATTGCGGTAACGATATGTCTGCCGTTCTCGCCCTGCTCTATTCCGAGAACCATCGTCTTTACGATATAAGGGATTTCCCTTTCGATGACCATTTTCTTGTATCTGTCCGCGTATTCGGGACCGGTAAACTCTTCGCCGAAACGATGAAGTCCGAATCCGTTATGAATACACTGACGGAGAATACCGCCGAGTCCCTCGTCGCGCTCAATTATGAGTATATCCTTTACGCCGTTGTCAAACGCGGAAACGGCTGCCGCCATTCCTGCGGGACCTCCGCCTATGACGGCAATATCACATTTTTTCATAGCTATGTTCCCTCCGCCTTATTTTCTGTTTCCGAGCAAAAGTCTGGATTTGCCGCCTGTTTTCGTGACCTGATTTTCGGCAATTCCGAGTTCTTTTGCTATAAGCTCAGTCACAAACGGTGTGCAGAAACCCGCCTGGCAGCGTCCCATTCCGGCTCTTGTTCTGCGTTTTATGCCGTCAATCGTTGTCGCTTTCGGATTTTGTCTTATAGCGGCAAGAATCTCGCCCTCCGTTACAGTCTCGCAACGACATATTACTCTGCCGTATGACGGATCTTTCTTTATTATTTCGTTTTTCTCGTCAGCCGAAAGCGTGCGGAAATGCTTGCATGAAACGCGAGTATCAATATGACTCGATTTTTCTTCAAGCTTAAGCCCTGCTTCCGCAAGAAGGTTTACTATATACTCCGCTATTGCCGGAGATGAAGAAAGTCCGGGAGAGTCAATTCCCACTGCGTTTATTGCACGCGGAGAGTGCGAAGAAATTTCAAGTACAAAATCTTCATTTTCGGCGCAAGCTGCTCGAAGTCCGGCAAAAGACGTAATTACAGCTCTGTAATTTATGCCGTCAGCCGAAAGCGAAGCTTTCTCTTTTATTGTGTCAAGTCCTTCAAGCGTTGTTGTCTTGTCGTCCTTTTCCGTCTTTTCGGATGTAGGCCCGACAAGAAGATTTCCGTCAACCGTGGGAGTAACCAGAATACCCTTTCCCGCTTTCGTAGGCGTTTGGAAAATAGTTCTGGAAACAAGTCCTCCTTCGGACTTGTCAAGAAGCATATATTCGCCCTTCTTTGCGATTATGTGATAATCGTCTCCGTAAAGACGTGCGATGTCATCGGATCCGAGCCCTGCGGCGTTTACAATGTATTTTGCTTTTATCTCTGCGTCATCGTCGGATTTCAATGTGTAAACCGAACCGTCGTCGGAAATATCCGTAACCTTGAAATTACAATAAAGGTCCGTGCCGTTATCCATAGCATTGCCTACTGCGGCTATTGTAAGATCGTAAGGACAAACTATTCCGGACGAAGTGCAAAGAAGCGCACCGACTATATTTTTTGAAAGTGCCGGCTCGAGCTTTCTCGCTTCGTCACCCGTTATTACGGAAAGTCCTGAAACTCCGTTTTCCTTTCCTCTTTCGCAGAGCATCCTGACGTGCTCGAGCTGCTCTTCGTCAAAGGCAACAACCATTGAACCGTTATTTTTGTAATGAACATCAAGGCGACGGCAAAGATCTGCCATCATTTCTGCGCCCTTTACGTTAAGCTTCGCTTTGAGAGTTCCGGGAATGGGGTCATATCCACCGTGAACTATAGCACTATTTGCCTTTGTGGCACCAAGAGCAACATCGGCTCCCGCTTCAACAAGGCAAACGCTAAGCTTATACTTTGCAAGAGCAACGGCTGTAAGTCCGCCCGTTACTCCCGCTCCGATAACCGCAACATCGTAAATCATTTCTTTCTATCTCCAAATCCTTATTGTTTAAGTACATCGGGAATACAGCTTGCATCCCCAACGATGTAATCTATATTATAATCGCTTTCCATAGCCTGCTTCTCGGTTGTCTCACCGCTCAGGACAAGCATTGTTTTAACGCCTGCGTTTATTCCGCAAGCGATATCGGTATACATCCTGTCACCCACAACAAGAGTGTTTTCCCTGCATACAAGAGGATCGGAAAGCTTTGTTTTTTCTATCGCCAACAGTGGCATTTCGGGGCGAGGCTTGCCTATGTAGTACGGCGTTTTCCCCGTAGCGTTGTAAAGCATCCCGCATACGGAGCCGCAGTCCGGAACATAACCGTATTCCGTAGGACAGACAAGATCGGGATTCGCAGCGATAAAAGGTATATCCTTTTCCGTGAGCAGGCGCGAAACATCGTCAAGCTTTTTGTATGTAAGCTCCGTGTCATAGCCCATAACAACGCCTTCTATATCTTCGGAGTAATCCTCGCAAACGCATACTCCTGCTTCCCTCAGTTCTTTTTTGAACGATTCCGTTCCCGCAACATAAAGTTTTTTTCCGGCAAGATTTGCGTTAAGATAAAGCGCCGTCGCCTGCGATGAAGTTATGAAGTCCTCATCGCACGCTTCAATTCCGAGACGCGCAAGCTTTTTTACATAAGCCGAAACACTTTTTGATGAATTGTTTGTCATAAACAGATATGTCTTTCCCTGCGCGCGTATCGCGCCAAGCATATCCTTTGTAAACGGGAACAGATTGTCCCCGAGATATATCGTTCCGTCCATATCAAAAAGGAACAGACGTATATCCGCAAGTTTTGAAATATCGCCTTTGAGTATCATATAATCCTTTCAGCCGCTTTTCTGTATTCGGTGGGACAAACGCCGTATTTCTTACGGAAAAGCGCAGAAAAATAAAGCTGATTGTCATATCCGAGCATTTTTGATATTTCTCCTATCGGAAGCTCGCCGAGCGCGAGCATTTCCCTTGCTATGCGCAGCTTTTCCGATATTATAAAGTCCTTCGGCGGGACGCCGATAAGCCTTCTGAACATTCTGTAAAACGAATCCGGCGTCATTTCAAGAATGTCTGAAAGCTCGCTTTGCATAATGTTTCTTTTTATGTTTACGTGTATATATTCGAAGACGGCTGCGAGCTTTTCGTGCCTGTCCATTATGTCGCGCCCTCCCGATTTCGGAAGCGCGCTGTCAAGCGCGATTCTTGCAAGCCGGTAAATGTCGCATTTTATTTTCACCGCATTTTCAAGGCGAAGATTTGTAAACTCCCTCTCAGAGGACAATTCCGAAAGCTCGCGGCAGATCTCCGTTATTTTCTCACCCGTCCGGCCATCGAAATATGTTTTCATGTCAAACAGAGAGAACACCTGAAGATTCGAATACACCGAAAGTCCTATCGCCGCAAACACAAGCTCGCTTCCCTCCGAAACGTCAAGCGTATACTCCGTATCGCACGGCACAAGCACCGCTTCTCTTTCGGAAACTGATATCTGCTCCCCGCCCGCGTCTATAAGAAAGCTACCCTTTCCGGCGCACAGGAAAAGCTCAAAAGGCAGTTTTGTAGCCACTATTGTTTCGTCGCGATGATAAATCTTGCTTTCCGAAAGCATCAGCTTTGCGGAAACAGTGTTTTCCAAAGAGAGCCTCTCCACTTCTGTTCCTCCGTTTTCTCAATTATTTCATTATGTAATAAATGTAATATAAATAAACCGCAACAGCGGCAATAACCGTAAGAGCTGCAAGCAAGGCTATATTTTCGCGTGTAAGCTTAGGCTTTTCTCCGATCGGAGGAATGAGCTTCATCCTTGAAGCCGCAGGAGCCATCGCAAACAAAAATACGGACAAAAGCAACGTTTCTGCCGGGAACAACGCTGCGTTTTTTATTGTTCTTGCCAAAGTAAAGAATTTATATACTTTTTCTATTCCGAAATAAGCGTAATACCACCGCATTATTATCGGAGTAAGAAATATATTACATATCAAAACAACCGAAAAGCGCGCCGTCATTATACGAGTGGCAGAGAGCTTTGCACGGTAAAGAAACAGTCCGAAAACAAACGAACTTACCATAGCCGTTATTATATACGGAAAGAAATAATCTCCCTGCGGAAATAAAAACGCGCCGACAGTGTCGCTTATCGCGCCGCTTACAAGTCCCACGAGCGGACCGTATATCATCGAACCGAGCGCATTCGCGAAAAATCCTAATGAAATATAAAGCACGTTAGGAATTATCGGAATACTGACGCCCTGAATAACTATACGCAGCGCGGTTATCATAGCCGCAACGACTATCGTTCTCGGGTTTCCGAATTCAGACGCCGCACACCTCCAATAGCCTTTTTCAAACGGTGAATAAAAGCTTCTGATTTCTGTATTTGCCGTATTCATACGGTTTCCTCCTTTCGCTGCATCTTCTTGCTGCCGCAAAGGAAAAACCCGGAGAAAAAACACTTTTCCCCGTCGGCAACAGCGGGATGCAAGTGCGCCACCGCAACGCATAAGCGTTTTCGTCCGGAGATCAACTCCCCGTACCTCCGGCACTTTACGCGGCGCACCTTACTCTGTTAATACTATATCATAGTGATTATATCACGAAAAAACACATATTTCAATAGAAACAGAATAAAAATATATGTGTTTTTACGCAAAGCTATCCGTGCATACGCACTTTGAACTCATCGCATATCCTGTCTGCGTCCGAAGCTTTTCCCTTTACCCGTATTACATAACAGCCGTCGTAAACAAAGCGTATATTCTCGGCAGGATCGCACGGCGGTGCTTCATATCCGCTTTCCATCTCCGCACATATAATAGCGGCGTCTTTTGCGTTTTTTGTCTTTATCACCGTCATTTCAAAGCCATCTGACGAAAAGTCCGGAGAAAAAATCGCGGCGCGTTCGACGCATCCGCTATAAGTTTTTTCGGAAATCCCTATCACATAAGAGTCGTCGCATTCTATGTCCTTTTGCGAAAGCTCCCTTTCGCTTACCGCAGTAAGACTGCCTGACATATCGGCAAAATCGATTTCTTCCGTCTGCATACATCCGCACAGAAAAAATGCCGACATAATAACAAAAACAATAAATTTTTTCATATAAAAATCACCTCAAGCAATATTGTTTGAGGTGATCTGATTTTTTATTCGTCAATGGGCTTCATACCAATTCTGCCCCTGCGCTATTTCAACCGTAAGCGGGACTGAAAGCTCAACCGCGTGTTCCATTTCGTATTTTAATATATCTGCGGCTTTATCGGCGCACGACTTTGAAGCTTCTACTATAAGCTCGTCGTGTACCTGAAGCAAAAGCCTTGCATCAAGCTTTTCTTCTTTAAGACGTTTGTCAACGGCAACCATAGCGAGTTTTATTATATCGGCGGCAGTCCCCTGAATAGGACTGTTCATCGCCACTCTCTCTCCGAACGCAACCTCGTTTCTTCTGTGAGAAGCAAGCTCCGGAATATATCTTCTCCGTCCGAAAAGCGTGGTTACATAACCGTCCTTTTTAGCTTGCTCAACAACACGCGAAAGGTACTCTTGTACTTTTGGATAACTCTGAAGATAGTTTTTCATGTACTCTGCAGCCTGTTTGCGCGTTGTATGCATATCTTCGGCAAGAGAAAACTCTCCCATCCCATACATTATTCCGAAGTTAATCACTTTAGCTTTTTTGCGCATCTCTATTGTGACTTCATCTTTCGGAACGCCGAATATTTTCATTGCTGTTGATGAATGTATGTCAAATCCCGAAAGAAACGCTTCGCGCATATTTTCATCACCCGAAAGCGCGCACAGAAGTCGCAGCTCTATCTGAGAATAATCCGCATCTATAAGCACACGATTTTCGTCCGTAGGGATAAAGAACTTACGGAATTGCCTTCCAAGCTCGGTCTTTATGGGAATGTTCTGTAAATTAGGCTCGGTTGACGAAAGTCTTCCCGTTGCTGTAAGTGCCTGTCTGAATCTTGTATGAACTCTGCCGTTTTTATCGGCGGCGGCAACAAGACCGTCGGCATATGCGCTTTTAAGCTTTCCGGTAACGCGATATTCGAGGATAAAATCTATTATAGGTGAAAACGGACGGAGCGATTCAAGGACTTCGGCACTCGTGGAATATCCGCTTTTCGTCTTTTTACCTGCGGGAAGCTTCATTTTTTCAAACAATACAGAGCCGAGCTGTCGAGGCGAATTTATATTGAATTCTTCATCAGCCAGCTTGTATATTTTTGCGCTCAGCTCATCCTGCGCTTTTCCGAGAACCTTTGAAAATTCGACAAGCCGTGCTGTATCAACCTTGAAACCGTCGCTTTCCATTTCATAAAGCACTCTTGCAAGCGGAAGCTCTATGTTTTTGTAAAGCTTTGTCTGCTCCGTTTTTTCAAGCTCGTCTATGAAAACTTTATACAACTCTCCAACGTAATAAGCCTCCGAGGCGCTGTCAACAACTTCCGTGCAAAAATGTTTGCTTACGAGCTTACTGAGCGATATATCCGAAGTTCCTCCCACACAAACATACGCCATAAGCATTACGTCATCTTTGCATGAAGAAAGATCAACGTCATATTTTTCAAGACTGTGACAGTATTCCTTCAGATCGTAGCAAACAAGGTCTGCTCCTCCGCAAAGTAGCTCACTGTTTTCTTTTATACCGTCTATAACCAACAGTTTCCCGTCGCCCGAAAGATATATTTCATCGTTATATAGATCTATTGCACAACCGTATTTGACCCCGACCTTGAGGGCGGAGGCATCCGCCCTCTCGACGTCAGGCAACTCGGGAGTTTTACCGTCATCGGATTCATCTTCAAGCCCGAATCGTTTTATAAGCAATGTAAAATCCAAACGTCGGAAAAGCGCATAAAGCGCTTTTCGGTCGGGGCCTGTATATGCAAGCCTTTCGAGCAACGGAAGAAACTGAACATTTCGGTCTATGCGGGCAAGCTTCTGTGAAAGGTAAACCATGTCCTTGCTTGCGATGAGCTTTGACTTTGTAACAGCCGAAAGCTTTTTTTCTTCAAGATTATCATAAAGAGCGTCAATGCTTCCGTATTCGGCTATCAGTTTCCCTGCCGTAATCTCGCCTATTCCGGCTGCTCCCGGAATATTGTCCGAGCTGTCGCCCATAAGCGCCTTCATGTCAACGAACTGCGACGGATCAACTCCGTATCTCGCACGGAAAGCCGCCGTGTCATATCTTACCGATTCTCCCGTTGTGGCAAGCAAAACGGTGGTGTTATCGTCAATAAGCTGAAGCGAGTCTTTATCTCCCGTAACTATATAGGTTTCTATTCCGTTCTCGGCACATATACGAGAATATGTGCCCAGAATATCGTCGGCTTCATAGCCTGTGCGTTCAACACAGTGAGCGCCCATAGCTTCAAGACATTCCTTCGCCGGAGCAAACTGCGCAAGCAGATCCGGAGGAGTTGCATGCCTGCCCGCTTTATATTCCGAGAACATCTTGTGGCGGAAAGTCGGCGCATGAACGTCAAACGCAACCACAAAATAGTCGGGTTCTATTTCCGCTATATGGCGTGAAAGTATGTTTATCATTCCGTAGATCGCATTTGTCGGTGTTCCGTCGTGCGCAGTAAGATTACGTATTCCGTAATAAGCACGGTTGATTATTGAATTCCCGTCCACACAAAGCATTTTTTTCATATCGGACAAATCCTCTTTTTTTCAGCGTTATATACAGTATAGCATATTTTTTATTATTTGCAAACAAAAATATTGACAAATCGAAAAGGTTTTGTTATAATAACACTCGCAATGCTACTATGGCTCAGTTGGCAGAGCGCGTCCTTGGTAAGGACGAGGTCGCCGGTCCGAATCCGGCTAGTAGCTCCAAAAATCCCGCACTTTCGTGCGGGATTTTTATTTTCTCTGTTTTAGTGGCAAAAGCATTAAAACAAGCTCCTGCCAGCCTGATATTCTTGAGCGGAAGCCTTTCGGATTCCTTCCGTATTCGATAAATCCGAAGCTTTTATAAAGATTTATTGCAGCGATATTGTCAGATACAACATCAAGTTCAAGTTGCTCATAACCGGCGTTCTTTGCGCACTCTATACACGCTTCCGTAAGAGCTTTGCCTATTCCGAGTCCCCAGAAAGCCTTTTCGACGCTTATGCCAAACTTTGCGCGATGCTTTGTCTTATATTTTCCGCCGACAGCGCTGACAGCTGCCATACCGACGATTTTTCCATCGATAAAAGCACACACTTCTACTTCGTTTTCACTTTCTTCTTTTTTGGAAAGATATTCGCTTTCCTTTTCAACGGTCATATTGATTTCATCGGGATAAGACAAAAGAAAATCTGTTTCGGCATGTGTTTGCCTGAACGTTCTGCAAACTTCTTCAGTGTCATGGGCAGCAGCATTTTTCAAAATGCATTCACGCCCGTCTTTTAATGTTATTGTCCTTTCGAATCTCATTTTTTATTTCTTTCTGCCGTAAGGCTTTTTCTGTTGACGGCACCAGGTTTTCATAACAAAATTATGCGAAAGATGCTTTACCGCAAATACCTGAAGTCTTGCGGTGGCGCCGCAAACGGAAACTTTTTTGTGTTTTTTCATATCTTTCAGCGCGCGGCTGACGACCTGCTCTGCCGTATAGTAATGGCTGTAATACGTTATTACGGAATCATCCTCCACTGCGTGGTCAAAGAATTCCGTCTTTACCCAAAACGGGCAAACCGCCATAACATCTATTCCTTTCGGAGCCAACTCTGCCGAAAGTCCCTGCGAAAAGCTGAGTACAAACGCTTTGCTTGCCGCATAAACATTTATATACGGCACGGGCTGAAATGCGGAAAGCGATCCCATTTCATATATCTGGCTTCCCTTTTTCATATAAGGAATTGATTTGTACGTCATTCCCACAAGCGCCATATCGTTCAGTTCTATCATTGAATAATAAGTTTCAAGCGGAACATCTGTCGTTGCGGCAAATTTTCCAAAGCCTCCCGCATTTACAAGCACTTCAACTTCCGGCTTTTCGGTTTCAAGCATTTTTGCATACTCTTCAATGCTTTCTTTTTTTGTAAGATCAAAAGATATCGGTCTTATTTTCGCACGGGTTTTACCTTTTAACTCTTCAAGACGCTCAAGTCTGCGCGCAATGACCCATATCTCGTCAAAATCGTGCTGACGGTCAAGCTGAAAAACAAACTCTCTTCCCATTCCGGAGGAAGCACCTGTAATAACGGCGATTTTCATTTTCAATAAACTCCTTTGTTTTTTACTGAATAAATAGTATCATAAAAAGTCAGATAATACAAGATCATTTCCATTAATTTAATGATTCATATTAAAGCCATTTGTCAAGCTCCGCTTCCACTTCGGAAATCTTTTTTACTTTCGGCGAGCGGATTATTTTATCATGCATTATCACCATTTCGGGACTGCGGAGCGCCTGCAAATTTTCCAAAGGGTTCTTGCTTATAACAATCATCTCCGCCATTTTGCCCTTTTCAACAGACCCTGTTATATCTCCGATTCCGGCAAGAGTCGCATTGAGCAAAGTCGCGGAATAAATGGCAAAACTTTCGCTGACTCCGCAGAATTTCACATAATAATAAAGCTCTCTCCACATATCATACTGCGTTACATATGGGCAAGCGGTATCTGTTCCGAGACCGACGGGAATTCCCTCTTTCAAACATTCCTTTGCAAGAGAAACGATTCCGTCAAAAACAATTTTGCCGTTCTCCTGCTGCTCATAAGTTGCATGAGAGACCGCGCGGTCAAACAAAGCAAACGGAAGCGCCGGAGAAATTGTGGACACCTGAAAAGCTTTACGTTCTTTGAACAATTTCATAATTTCTTCGGTCGGCTTTGCGCCGTGTTCAATAGAATCAACGCCGTTTTCCAGCGCAACCTTCACCCCTTCTGGACTTTCAACGTGCGCCGCTACCTTAAAGCCGAGTTCATGTGCCCTCGTGCAAGCGGCTTTCACGATCTCGGGCGACATTCTCAGAACGCCCGGTTCGCCTACCTTTTCCGCATCCAGAACACCGCCTGTGATCATAAGCTTTATGATATCAGGCTTGTCCTTTGCAATAATATCAACATAGCTTGCAGCTTCCTCCGGAGATGACGCTTCATAAGCAAGCGAACCCGCCATATGTCCTCCGTGCACGGAAACAGCCATATTAGACGCCAGAATACGCGGTCCGATTCTCTTTCCCGAATTTATTTCATCTCTTATCGAAGTGTCAAAGTCGGCAATTCCGCCGACGGTGCGGATAGTCGTAACGCCGCTGAGCAACTGAGTCTTGGCAAAACCGGCAACAAGCTTCTTGCCGAAGCTTCTCATAAAAGCGTTTGATGTAATCAGTTTAACAAGCTTTACGGGGTCAGACTGTTTTTTCTTCGGCTTGCCGGAACCCGCCAAATGAACGTGCAGGTTTATAAGTCCCGGAAGAATATATTTTCCGCTTAAATTTACTTTTTCAAACTCCGACGGGATTTTATCTTCAGAAACAATATCGGATATAATGCCGTTCTCCGTAAGTATAGCCTTTCCATACTGCGGAATCATATTTTCCGTTCCATCCAGAATAATGCCGCCGATAAATGCTGTTTTCATTTTATCATTCTTCTTTCTTTTAATCTTATGTCGCAGTCTGAATCTGTCAAAGTAATTGTATCATAAATCCACTCGTTTTTCAATAGTTTTCACTTGCACAATTGTTGCTGCACAATGCTTGCTGTTAGCGTTCATCCTTCCTTTCCATAAAAATAAGCCAAACGCTCGGCTGAGTAGCGTTTGGCTATGTATGGGGCGGCAAACGGAGTTTATTTTTTATCCTCCACCTCATTGTCGGATTTCCGATATGCGTGTTTCTCTACATACGCCATCATACGGTTATGCATCACCACATAGAAAAACACGGCAACCAAACTGCCAACTGCGCCCAAAAGCGAATAAGAGTCACTGCCTCGTAATTTCAGCGCTGTCCATATTATAAGACCTATCCACGCCGCAACACACAGAACTATAGTCGCAACATGTTCGCGCAACCATTTTTTCTTAAAGAAAGCTATCTTTTCTTTCAGCGTAAAGGTGCTGTTGTTCAGCGCCATAACAAGGTTATCGTCGGCAGCTTTCTTAAAGTCCTCCGCTAAAAGCCGTTCACCGCTTATAAGCTCGTTGATGCTTACGCCGAATTCTTTTGAAAGCAGCGACAGCATTTCAACATCTGGCATATAGTTACCGTTTTCCCAGCGAGAAATGGTTTTATTGGTCACGCCGAGTTTTTCTCCGAGCTGTTCCTGCGTCAGACCTTTTTCTTTCCGCAGGACAGCAATAAATTTTCCTATCTTCATTTGATCCATTTTTATGTACCTCCGAAGAAAAGTATAGCACGGTTTTCGTAAAAATTCTTCCCCACAAACAGCGAATATGTTCCCCACAATCAGCGAAATACATTTTTCTGTGTATGGTTGCACATCGACATAATCAATGCTAAGTGTCACTTACAATCCCGATTTATCGATATCTTATTATACCATAAATCCACGCGGTTTTCAATCTCAATCGCGCAATTTGCGGATGAAGCGCCGACGACAGGGTATATAACCGAAAAAGCACTTGCGCCGCAAGTGCTTTTTTGTGTCTACAGGTCAATTCAGATGCGCTGCAAGTGACCGCTATCTTCCGGGGCGCAGAACCATGCTTGTAAACGAGCTTATGTATATTACGTTCAAATCCAAGTTTCTTAGCGTTCATCCTTCCTTTCCATAAAAATAAGCCAAACGCTCGGCTGAGTAGCGTTTGGCTATGTATGGGGTTCTGTTGGACAAACAGGATTTTGTTTTATAGAGGTCTTTGCAAATACACCATATCTACAAGGTGTACACCACACTCATATATCGGGTGATCATAATGATCCGTAAAGAAATTTGGCACGGTATGCGAGCGTACAAAGCCACATTTTTCATAAAAGGGTATCGTCAACGGGCTGTCGCCGGTTCCCACTTGCAGTATCGAAAATTGTCCGCGGTATTTTTCAACAAGAAATTCAATCAGTGCTTTGGCATAACCTTTTCGCTGAAATGGGGGAACAGTAGCGATATTCTTAATTTCAAGTATTCCATTTCCTTCGTCCGTTACGACACACTCGCATTTCACTCCGTCATCATCAAGAACAAACATTTTACCTTTATAGAGATAACGGTCAACCATATCTTCTTGCTCATCCGCCAACAGGAGCAAATCAAGATATTGTTTTTTGTTTTCTGTAACTTCTACAATTCTCATCAATCACACCTGCAAATTCCAATTTGTCGATATCTTATTATACCATAAATCTTCCCGTTTTTCAATCTCAATAACGCCTTTTCGTGAAAAAGTAAAACTCCCGCACAAAAGTGCGGAAGTTTTGGGGTATCACTACAAAACCGATGCACACCGCACTTTTTTCAAAATCGAGCCGGGCTATTTTGTTTTTGGATAGACTTCTCCCTTGGCTAAACAGGGGCTTGCAAGTGACCGCGATCTTTCGTGCTTGCAGAACCATGTTTGCAAACGAGCTTATGTACATTACGTTCGAATCCAAGTTTCTTAGCGTTCATCCTTCCTTTCTATAAAAATAAGCCAAACGCTCGGCTGAGTAGCGTTTGGCTATGTAGTTTATTCAGTTAGGTAAACTGGAATTTGTCGCTAACTACTACTTCTATGAATCAAAGAATTTTTCTGCAAACCATACATCCTTCAATCTGTCTACAAAATTCAAATCCATACTTTTTGTACATAGATAAAGGGCCGTGATAAGCATGATTTTCATTGTTTGCAAATGGATACGCTTCTACCAAATCAAATCCATCGACTTTTGCATCCTTACATACATATTCAAGCAAGGCGGTGGCAACGCCACATCCCCTATATTTAGGTGTAACAGAAAAGCAAACGATGGATTTGATTTTTTCACCGTTGTCAGGTACTTCTTCTGCAAAATTAAAATTGACGTTATTGTACGCTTTTTTATTATTCGAATTGCACCATCCAACAACCTTTCCTTGAACATATGCTAAATATCCCTGCATGCGACCGCTTTTTATGAAGTTGATTGCTTGTTCTCTATTGAACTTAGCACAATCTTTATCGCAGTCCCATCTTTGTTTCTTTTCCAACTCGCTATCCCAATGATAGCACATACAATAACATCCACACCATTCATCATTGTCCGAAAAGGCATCGTTATCAAAATAAGATAACCAATCATCCAATAATTCAATAGTCAGTTTGCAAATAGATATTTCCATAATGATTCCTCCGTCAAATTCCGATTTTTCGATATCTTATTATAACATAAATTCTCCCGTTTTTCAATCTCAATAACGCCTTTTCGTGAAAAAGTAAAACTCCCGCACAAAAGTGCGGGAGTTTTGGGGTATCACTACAAAACCGATGCACACCGCACTTTTTTCAAAATCGATCCGTGGTTTTCGGTCAGTGGATAGACTGATCCCTTGGTGATGATGGAATATTAGTCTTACCCGCTATCTTCCGGAGACTTGACATCATGCCTGCAAACGAATCTATGTAATGAGCTTTACCAAGTCCGGTCTTCGCACAGATGATTCCACGCATATTCGAGCGATGCATAAGTGATTTCTATCCAACAATCCTTAAAATACGGCTTTTTGTCAACGCGTATATTGCACATTAGTATCGCATTGTTGTTGCCTTGATTATATCGGTACAAAAACTCTAATTTGCATTTTCCGCTGTTGATCTTGTCTGCGAGCTCTCCGATACTCCATTCCTTTCGTATCGTTTGTCCGAAAAGCGACTTTTCAAATACGTATATAGTTACGTCGTATTCGTCATCTATCAAGGTGTAGGTCACTTTTGCGGCATCCGTCCGAACGACCTTGTCAATATCGCTTGCAGGATGGTCGGGTAGCACCCAAAATCCGTCGGGAAAATCAAAGATCAGCTCTTTGTCTTGAAAATAAACGCGATCGGTAATGCAATCGTGCAACGAAAACATGTTTTCATCTCTGTCGCAATGCAAAAAGTTCATGCGCTCACCGCCTTTCTTTGTTTTATTATATAATAAGTTTGTAAACATTTCAACCATTTCGCAAACGATTCTCAAAGGCTCCATCTGGGAGGGAGCTGGCGCCGTAGGCGACTGAGGGAGAGTGCGTTGACGTAAAGTCTAATCAAATTTCAAAGTCGCGCAGGCTCCTTCCACCGCTAACGCGGTCCCCCGTCTCGCTTGGGCTCGGTCACGCTCGGGCTCTGACACCACACCGTGGTGTCATTCACTACCCTCGCGCCGCTTCGCTACCTCTCGGAGGGAGGATTTCGGTAGTTCGAATCCTTTGTGTCGCAAAAAACTTGAAAATGGACCTATGGAAATTCGAAAAAAAGCAGGGACGAAAAAACGGGAGAAATCTTTCGAAATCTCCCGTTTTCTCTTGTTTTCTCGTGCGGATCGATTTTGACCACACAACATGGCAGGGGTAGTAAGAATCGAACTCACGACACGCGGTTTTGGAGACCGCTGCTCTACCAGCTGAGCTATGCCCCTATACAAAAGCGAAACCTGTTCGGTTTCGCCTATGTTTTCTGGTGGGCCTTTAGGGACTCGAACCCCAGACCAACCGGTTATGAGCCGGTTGCTCTAACCAACTGAGCTAAAGGCCCGTTCGTTTTAGCGCGGTTTTTATTTTATCATCAATATTGCGATTTGTCAAGGAGTTTTTCAAATGTTTTCCCTCTTTTTTTCTCAGTTGAATATAATCAATTGACTTTTTGTATATTTTGATATATAATCAAGGTAGATACCCATTATAAAATTATACAGAAAAGAGAGTTTATTATGGAAATTTCAAAAATACTCGGTTATTGTGATCATACCCTTCTTGCGCAGACAGCCACATGGGAACAGATAAAAGCTGTTTGCGACGACGGAATGAAATATCATACCGCTTCCGTGTGTATTCCGGCAAGCTATGTAAAACAGGCTAAGGAATACGTAGGAGACAAGCTTGCTATCTGTACGGTTGTAGGTTTCCCCAACGGATATTCCACAACGGCCGCAAAATGCTTTGAAGCAGGCGAAGCAATCGTTCACGGTGCTGATGAAATTGATACCGTTATAAATATCGGCTGGCTCAAGGATAGAAAATATGAAGATATCCTTTGCGAACTTAAAGCACTCAAAGCCGTATGCGGAAACAGAATACTTAAAGTAATTATTGAAACGTGCCTGCTTACGGATGAAGAAAAAATAAAAATGTGCGAGCTTGTAACAGAATCGGGCGCTGATTTTATAAAGACAAGCACAGGTTTTTCAACAGGGGGCGCAACAAGAGAGGACATTGCCCTTTTTGCAAAGCATGTCGGCAAGAATGTAAAGATCAAAGCGGCAGGCGGCATAAAGACGCTTGAAGACGCAGAAGCAATGATAGATCTCGGCGCGACAAGACTCGGCACAAGCAGAATCGTAAAAATAGTAAAGGAACAAAATCTTATCTGACGGAGTGATCTGCATATGAGAATGTATGATATAATCGACAAAAAACGCGAAAAAGGCGAGCTTACAAAAGAAGAAATACGCTTTTTCCTTTCAGGCTTTGCAACGGGTGAGATACCCGATTATCAGGCTTCGGCTTTGCTTATGGCAATATGCTGCAACGGCATGACAGACCGCGAAATTCTCGATCTTACGCAGGCTATGGCAACCTCCGGCGACACGCTCGACCTTTCATCTCTCAAAAACACCGTTGACAAGCACAGCACCGGCGGCGTCGGCGACAAAGCTACTCTTATCGTTGCTCCAATTGCGGCGGCTCTCGGCGGTACAGTCGCAAAAATGTCCGGCAGAGGACTCGGACACACGGGCGGTACGGTTGACAAGCTTGAATCGATTCCCGGCTTTTGCACCGAACTTGAGCCTGAAAAGTTTATGGAAAACGCAAAAAAATACGGCATTTGCGTTATAGGTCAGTCCGGTGATTTCAACCCCGCAGACAAAAAGCTCTATGCTCTGCGTGACGTTACGGCGACGGTAAAGTCAATACCGCTTATAACATCAAGCATCATGAGCAAAAAACTTGCCGCGGGCGCACACAATATTGTTCTTGACGTAACCGTAGGTTCGGGAGCTTTCATTTCCGACCCTGCCGAAGCAAAAATTCTTGCCGAAAAGATGGTTTCCATAGGCAAAGCAGCAGGAAGAAATATTGCCGCTGTTATGACGAATATGAACGCTCCGCTCGGAAAGAACGTCGGAAATTCCCTTGAAGTTATAGAAGCCGTTGAAATTCTGCGCGGCAAAGGCCCTTCGGACCTGCGCGAGGTCTGCGTTGCACTCGCCGGCGAGATGGTAACCCTTTTCTCAGGTAAGAGTGCGGAAGAATCTCACGCTCTCTGCGAAAAAGCGCTTGACGACGGATCGGCTTACGCCAAGTTCATCGATATGGTCAAGGCGCAGGGCGGCGACGTTTCATATATCGAAAATACGGACAAATTCCCGAAAGCGGCATATTCGACAGAAGTCAGAGCCGAAGCCGACGGCTTTATCTCTGCAATGCAAACGGCAGAGATCGGCACGGCAAGCGTTATTCTCGGTGCCGGACGCGAGAAGAAAGGCGACAGCATAGATTTCGCCGCAGGGCTTGAAGTACTTAAAAAGACAGGCGACGATGTTAAGAAAGGTGATGTTATCGCAATTCTTCACACCAACAAAAAAGAGAAATTGCCGGAAGCCGAGAAAATATATCTTTCCGCAATTTCATACGGCAATTCCGCAAAAAAAGATCCCGAAATATACGGAATCGTGAGATAAAAACGAATAAAACAAAACTCCGCTTCCGGCGGAGTTTTGTAAGGTAACAAGGAGATTTTTGATGTTATATCCGAAAAATAATGAAAAGTTTTCAGAAGAGCTTTTCAGAAATCCTGCAAATGAATATCGCGGAGTTCCCTTTTGGTCTTGGAACTGCAAGCTGAGAAAGGATCTGCTTGAAAAAGAGATCATCCATATGAAAGAAATGGGCTTCGGCGGCTATAATATGCATCCGCGCGTAGGACTTGAAACTCCGTATCTTTCAGATGAATTTATGGATATGGTACGCTTCTGCGTTGAAAAAGGCAAAGAAAACGGAATGTATTCGTGGATTTATGACGAAGACAAGTGGCCATCCGGCTATGCGGGAGGTTTTGTCACAAGTGATGTTGAAATGCGTCGCAAAAAGCTGTTTGTTACGCCCGTTCCGTACGACGACGGCACTCTTTCCCTCGCGGATGACATAGAAAAAGCGACAAAGAATCTGCCCAAAGGCAAATATATTTTCATAGCCTGCTATGACGTTCTTCTCGACGATAAAGGCGATCTTCTTTCATACCGCCGCACATCCATCGGCGATAAAGCCGAAAGCAGAAAATATTTTGCTTATCTTGAGTATGATGCCGACGATCCGGGATTCAACGGTCAGGCTTATGTAGATACGCTGAAAAAAGAAGCGATAGATAAATTTATAGAAATAACTCACGAAAAATACAAGGCTTACGTGGGAGACGATTTCGGCAGAGCTGTTCCGGCAATATTTACGGATGAGCCGCAATTCAGCCACGCCACTCCGCTCAAATTCGCAAAGCAGGAAGACGGAGGAGCGTTGCTTCCCTTCACAACCGATTTTGAAGAAACCTTCAAAAAAGCTTACGGTACAAGCATTATCGAACACATTCCCGAAGTTATATGGAATCTTTCGGGCGGAAAGCTTTCAAAAATAAGATACCTTTTCTTCGATCACGTTTCTGAGCGCTTCGCTGCCGCTTATTCTGATAACATCGGTAAATGGTGCCGTGAAAACAATATCCTTATGTCGGGTCATATGATGGACGAATGGCTTCTGCGTTCGCAAACGGGTGCAGTAGGTGACTGTATGCGCCAGTATCGCGGATTCGGCTTGCCGGGAATTGATATGCTCTGCGACAAACGCGAGCTTACAACCGCAAAACAGGCGCAAAGCGTAAGCCGCCAGATGGGCGCACCCGGCGTGCTTTCCGAGCTTTACGGCGTTACAAGATGGGATTTTGATTTTCGCGGTCATAAGATGCAGGGCGACTGGCAGGCAGCGCTCGGCGTAACTGTTCGCGTTCCGCACCTTTATTGGGCTTCAATGAAAGGTCAGGCAAAGCGCGACTATCCCGCATCAATCGGGCATCAGTCTCCTTGGTATAAGCAATACAGTCTCATAGAAGATCATTTCTCTCGCGTAAACACGGTTATGACTCGCGGCAAAGCCGATGTAAGAGTCGCAATGATTCATCCGATAGAAAGCTTCTGGCTTTATTACGGTCCAAACGACCGCTCTGCAATGACGCTTCGAGAAAGAGACAACATCTTCTGCGACACAACAAGAACGCTGATATGCGGCGGAATAGACTTTGACTTCGTCTGCGAAGCGCTTCTTCCCTCCCAATATAAAAAGACTGAAAGCGGATTTTCCGTGGGCGAGATGACATACGACGTTGTAATCGTTCCGAGTCTTTCGACAATACGCAGAACCACTCTCGACGCCCTCAAAAACTTCCGCAAAGCCGGCGGAGAGGTTATCTTCATGGGCAGTATCCCCGAATATGTCGATGCCGAAAAATGCGATGACACAAAAGAATTTGCAGACACATGCACTCGTATAAGCCTGATGAGCGACGAGCTTATGAAAAGTCTCGAAAAATACAGAACTATTCGCATAACAGACCAAAGCGGCGAGCCTTATTCAAACTCCGCATATCAGCTTCGTGCCTGCGGCGAAGAAAAATACCTCTTCCTTTCACACGTTTATAAACCACGCGATTACAATATTTCATCTGTCGATACGGCACTTGTTACCATTCGCGGCGAATGGGCTGTAAAAGAGCTTGATACACATTCTGGCGAAATACGTCCTCTTCCCGCAAAATATACAGGCGGAAATACCGTGATAAAGTGGATAGGCGGATCGTGTACGTCGCTTCTTCTCGAGCTTACTCCCGGCAAGGGCGAAACGGGCGAGACAAAAGAAGAAAGCTACCAAAAAGAAGAAGTCCTTTCCGATCAGGCACACTTCTCTCTCGAAGAGCCGAACGTTCTTCTCCTTGACAAGCCTTCGTACAGTCTTAACGGCGGAGAAATAAAGCGCGAACGCGATATACTTTATACCGATATAGCTGTACGAAACGCACTCGGCATAAGACAGCGCGGCGGAAAGATGAAACAGCCTTGGGCTGATACTATCGACAAAGATCCCAAAGAAAAACTTACGCTTTATTATGAATTTGAAAGCGATATATCATATTCGGGAGCAGAGCTTGCAATTGAATGTCTTGAGTATACGGACGATATAATATTCAACGGAGAAAAGGCAGACAAAACTCCCACCGGATATTATGTGGATGAAGATTCTCTTCTGAAAATTGCTCTTCCCGACATAAAGAAAGGCAAAAATATTCTTGAAGTGAATTATCGTTTCGGAGATATAACCCAGCTGGAAAGCTGCTTTATATTGGGTAATTTCGGCGTTGAACTTAACGGTGCAACCGCAAAAATAACAGCCATGCCCGAAAAACTCGGATACAGAGACATAGTAAATCAAAAGATGCCGTTTTACGGCGGAAATATAACGTATATAACCGAATTTGAAGGCGACGGCTCCGATAAAACTGTGGAGATATCACGTTATGCGGGGTCGCTTATAACCGTCCGTCTCGACGGAAAAGAAATGGGTGCGATAATATATCCACCTGCGCGCCTCGATCTCGGTAATGTACCCGAAGGCAAACACACGCTTGAACTTACTCTTTACGGTAACCGTGCAAACACCTTCGGAACGCTTCACAACGTTGATGAAGATATTCCGTATTGCAATGCCGCAGCATGGATAACACGCGGCGGACGCTTCTGGTGTCCGGAATATGTAACAAAACGAATGGGTATACTTACTTCTCCGAGAATGCTTTCAAAATAAACTACGAAAAAAGAGGCTTTAAAAAGCCTCTTTTTTAAATAAATTTTCTCGTTTCACTTGATTATTGTACGCTCGTACTGTATAATATAAATAATACTGATTAAAACCTCTATTGAAAGGCAGATTTTTTAATTATGAGAGCAGACGGAAAAAGAGTAAAAAATGTTGACCCTATGTATACTTTAGCGCCGTATTTTATGCGTCACCGTTATGACGCGCAGAATATGATAACCGTAAACGTTCCTTATGACAACATCCACGATTATGTTATCGACGCGCGAAAAAAAGGAATAAAGCTCAGCCATATGACGGTTATTATGGCTGCGATAGTCCGCGGATTTTCTCAGTTTCCGCAGCTTAACCGCTTTGTTGTAAACAGTAAAATATATGCTCATAACGAACTTACCGCCGGAATGGTAGTGCTTCGTCCGGGCGAGGCTAACCCATCAATGAGCAAGATGAAATTTGATATTTATGACACTATCTTTGACGTAAACAACACGATAGACGAATATGTTGAAGCCAACAACAAAACCGATAGCAACAACTCCTCGGATAAGCTGTTCAAAGTGCTTTTAAGTATGCCCTTCCTTGTCAGAATAGGAATGGCTATCCTGCGCGGACTCGATAATCTCGGCTGGTTGCCCAAAGCTATTACCGATGCAAGTCCGTTCCACAACTCGCTCGTCATTACGAACCTTGCAAGTATAAGAACCAACCACATTTATCACCACGTTTACGGCTTCGGCACGACAAGTATGATTATTTCCATAGGCAACAACATAAACGTGCCTGTGGTTGAAAAAGGCGAAGTAAAAGTTAAGAAAATGATGCCGCTCGGTATCGTTATGGATGAACGTATTGCGACCGGATGTTACTTTGCACAGGCGTTTGCCGAAATGGAAAAGTATATGAAAAACCCCGTTTTGCTTGAGACTCCGCCCGAAACCGTAAATGTTGACTACGAATTTGAAGGACTTTCCGAGCGATTCAAAACAGAAAAAACAAAGCAAAAAGAACTGAAAAAAGCCGAAAAAGCTAAACGCAAAGCCGAAAAGAAAAATAAATAAAATGCAAAAACCGCACCGAAAGGTGCGGTTTTTTGTTATTTGTTATTTGAGCTTTCTGTCGGATTTTACGTATTCTCTGCCCGTGACGAGATAATCTATCGACACGCCGAAATACTCCGACATTTTCATCAGCATACGCAGATTTGGCTCTCTCCTGCCTGTTTCGTAATGCGAAAGTGCCTCGCGGGTTATGTTAAGCACATCTGCCAGCTCCTGCTGACTCATTTTATTATCTTTTCTTAAATTTCTTATTGTGAGCATTTTATTACCTCGCCACACGGGCTTTTATATGCAAACAGCCCCTCGCGGGGCTGTTTGTGAGTATATGGAATTGATTACTTTGAAGCTTTTATTGTCATAGTTTTGCCAATATAACTACCTACAGATGACTTTAAACATCCGACTACTGCATATGATGTATTTCCAGCATCAGAAGTTGCGCCAACAGTTACATCCTTATCAAATGTTACAACGAGATTTGTATAATTTGTTGTATAACGACAAGATGTATATCCGACCATAGCCTTAAAACCTTCGTGAGATTTACTGTTATCTTTCTTAACCGTAAGTTTAGCGCCTTCAGCATCCTTAATATCTGAAATCTCAAGTTTAAGGTCACCAGTTCCATCATTAAGAGTAAATGTTGCATCAACATTTGCTACACAAGAAGCAGCAACAACATAGTCGTTGTTACAAAGTCCGCCATTCGTACTAGTGAGCGTCAAACCTGTAACATCACAATTGCTTATTTTACCTGATGTTGCAATTCCTGCAATTCCACCTACACGGTAATAACCGTTAATTGTACCCTTTACGGTAACTCCATCAATTGTACCGCCGTCAAGAACACCAACTACTGCGCCAAATGTTGCATACTTTGTCGCGGGAGCAGCGTATGTGTAAGTACCGTAGTCAATAGTAAGGTTTGAGATAGAACCGTCTTTACCAAGGTAATCTATAAAACCATATCCGATAAATTCTTTCAGTCTGTTTTCACTTTCAGTTCTATAGCAAAGAGTAAAACCGTTTCTGCCTGTAGGATCTGTAACTACTTTATAGTTAGGAACTTTTATTGTCGTCTTATCTTGACCAAGACCAACGATTTTTCCGCAAAATCCCTTTGAACCGTACGATCCCTGTCCGATAGGCTGCCAATCTTTTTCATCAAGCTCAATCTCGCCTTCAGGAAGAGTTATTGTTACGCCTGCAAATGTTACACCACTGCTTGTAAGTGTTGAAAGTGCTGTAAGCTGGTCTGATGCTTTGGCTTTATCAATTGTAAGTTTCGTGGCTGAAGAGTCATACCAACTGAAATCGCCCTTTGCCTTGCCGTCTGTTATGTATTTACGAAGAATAGCATCAACATCTTCTTCGGAAAGTGTAGCGTCCTTTATTTCGCCTTTTACCTTGCCAAGCTCAACCTTTATATCTGCAATAGCAGTGTCAAGGTTAGTTTTATTTTCAGCTGTTGCGCGGTTAATAGCGGCTGCAACTTCTGCAACCGTAAGACCTGCGGACTTATCAACAATTGCCTGAACCTGAGATTTTGTAAGTGTGGATGAACCGGAAACAGCACTGTTCACGATAGCTTTGACCTGTTCAGCTGTAACGCCGCTGTAAGACTTCTTGTCAAGAGCTGTTTCAACTATGTACTTAACCTGTTCTTCTGTAAGACCTGTATTGTCCTTGCCAAGATTTGCAGCGTATTCGGCAAGAGCCTTGTCAACAGCTTCTTTCATAGCTGCAACCATATTTTCTTTCTGGTCTTTGTCCCAAGTACCTTTGCCTACTGCTTTTGAAACAGCTTCAGCGAGCTTTGTTTCAAAGTCTGACCAGCCGAGCCATTCAGCGTTTTTAAGCTTGGCATCGATGTCGTTTGCAATCTGCTCCTGCTTCTGTGCAGTCATTTCCTGCATCTTGGCAGATTCTTTTGCTTTCTTTACCACGCTTGCGAACGTACCGATCATAACGCCTGCGAGAATCGCAATAACGGCGATGACGATTACGAGTTCAACAAGGGTAAAGCCTTTTTTGTTTCTCATAGTGGATCCTCCTATAAAAATAAAAAAATCTGTGTCGATCGCGCAGTACCGTCCATTTTCCCCCGGGCGCCAAAACAAAACATTATCCGGATATTTTGCTCAGGCGGCGTCGGTATTACGCCCCGACTCTTTGCCACAATTTATGTGGTACATCCATTATAACCCCCCCCCCCAGCATTTGTCAATAGGTTTTAAGCATTTTTTTACGTTTAACCAAGTGCTTTCCCGCAATTTCCGGTCAGGGGGGGCGGGGGTTATAATGTGCGCTTGCGCAAAAAATAAAAAAACCGCACCTTTTTCAAGGTGCGGTTTTGCACATATAGGGCTTATTTAATTTCGCGTCTGCCGTCTATTGCGCGCATAAGCGTAATTGCGTCGGCATATTCAATATCGGCTCCCACCGGCACGCCATAAGCCAGCCGCGTGGTTTTAATGCCCTTTCCGGCGGCAAGTTTTGCTATATACAGGGCAGTCGTTTCGCCGTCAACATTTGGGTTCGTCGCGATAATGAGTTCTTTTACCGTACCGTCGTCAAGGCGCTCCATAAGCTCGGCAATACGCAGCTTATCGGGTCCGACGTTGCTTGTCGGCGAAATAACTCCGCCCAGAACGTGGTAAAGTCCGTTATATTCGCGTGTGTTTTCAAAAGCAATCACGGCTCTGGGGTCTTCAACCACGCAAATGACGCTCTTATCACGACGGTCATCGGCACAAATGTCGCAAACGGGCTTGTCGCTCATATTTCCGCAAATACTGCAAGTCATAACGTCGTTTTTCGCGGCAATAATTGCGTTTGCGAAATCGGTAGCTTCTTCTTCGGTCATATCGAGCACGGCAAAAGCGTATCTGGCGGCAGTTTTTCTTCCCACGCCTTTCAGCGACGCAAATTTTTCAATCAATCTCTGAATCGGAACAATATATTCCATTTATTTAATTCCGCCTTATCAGAACAGTCCGGGAATACCCATTCCCATAGCTCCGGTTATTTTCTCCATTTCCTTTGTGCTTGTTTCCTCCACCGTACGGATAGCTTCATTTACTCCGGCGGTTATAATATCGGAAAGAGTTTCAACATCATCGGGGTCAACAATTACAGGATCGATTGTAAGCGAAAGTATTTCTTTTTTACCGTTTATTTTAATTTTAACAACGCCGCCCCCTGCGGAAATATCATACTCACGCGATTCAAGCTCGGCTTGTTTAGTCGCCATATCCTCCTGCATTTTCTGCGCCTGACGCAGCATATCGTTCATTGAAGGTCCCTGGGGTATTCTTGCTTTCATGTTAATTATCCTCCGTATCTATCAAATCATTTATAGGCATTCTTTTTTCATTTGCTTCGGCTTTGGAAAAAATAATATTCTCAGGCGTTACGGTTCTGCCAAGAACCGGACCCGCAACGGAAGCAATCAGCGCCCGGCGTTCATCGGTCGAAAGCATATCCTTTGCAAACTCATTCGGACATTTTATATAAAGTCTTTCGCTGTCGTCGGTAAATGCAAAGGTCTCCTTCAAAAATGATCCTACCGATATATCCTTCTGCTCCGCTTTTCGAATTATTTCAGCCCAATTGCGAACGCTTTTCTGCGCGTTTTTATTATCTTCGGAAGGCGCCGCCTCCGCTTTTTTCAAAAGCGTTCCGTTCTCCGCCGCAGATAAAATCTTATTGCTTTTCTCAGGCTTTACGAGCGTCGGAGAACGCCGCTCCGGCTCTGCCGGAGACGGCGGCGCCTTGACAGTACCTTCTTCAAGCGCAGAAACGCGCGCAATAAGCGAAGATATACTTTCGTCAAGCGACGGATCGCAAACTTTTACAAGTGCCATTTCAGCATAAAGCTTAGCACCGGAAGGCAATTTTGACATATCTCCTTCGGCATTTGTAAAAACTTCAAGTATGTGCAATATTCCGGCGACAGTAAAATGCTCTGCCGAGCGTGCGGTAAGTACATCACAGGAATAATTGCCGCGAGTAGCTATATAAAGCATCATATCACGGCAGAAAGAAATAAGCTCACGCCAAAAAACCGCTATATCTCTTGATGAAGCGTACACCTCATCAAGCTTTTCAAGCGCACCGGATATATCTTTTTCGGCAATTTTATCACAAATTCCGGACAGAAGTTCTATCGGGCTTGCACCGAGCAGCGCAATCGAATTTTTGAGCGTTATTTCGTGACCGCCGCCCGCACAATATTCAAGCATATTGAGCGCGTCACGGAAGCCACCCTGAGAAAGTCTTGCTATAAGCTCAAGCGAGCCTTCGTCTGCTTTTATTCCTTCTCCCGCGCAAACGGTTTTCATTCTTGAAATTATAGCGCTCGGAGCTACTCTTCTGAAATCGAAACGCTGGCAACGCGAAAGTACCGTTGCGGGAATCTTCTGAAGCTCGGTTGTCGCAAGTATGAATATTACATGTGCTGGCGGCTCTTCGAGCGTTTTGAGAAGCGCGTTGAAAGCACTCGGCGAAAGCATATGAACCTCGTCAATGATGTAAACACGGTATTTCAGGTCTGCCGGCGTATATACAACGCTGTCACGAAGATCACGAATATTGTCGACACCGTTGTTGCTTGCCGCGTCCATTTCAATGACATCGGTAGCCGTGCCTTCGGCAATCGAAATGCATGAATGACACTTCCCGCACGGATTTCCTCCGACAGGATGCTCACAGTTTGCAGCTCTTGATATTATCTTCGCGCAAGTTGTCTTTCCCGTCCCTCTCGGACCGCAGAAAAGATATGCGTGCGAAAGTTTCCCGTTTTCAACCTCATTTTTAAGTATAGAGGTAATATGCTCCTGACCGTAAACATCGTCAAATGTTGACGGTCGCCATTTTCTGTAAAGCGCCTGATACATAATTTTACCTCCGATACAAAAATAACGGGATACAAAATCAGACCATGCACCGCAGTTCGACTTGCGCTCACATGCGCCACCGCAGTCCTTGCTCGGGACAGGCGTCCTCGCGGCACATCCGAAAATCTCCTTAATGCTGCTTGGTTCCCCATCTGACATGATTCAAAGCATCTGATTGCGCGAGACCCATCCTTCAACGCATGGGTGCTGCGGCGCAGACCACACAAGCACAAGCCTCATATACGGGATCGCCCCTGCTGTAGCGGATTGCAGGTACAAGGCACCGCTGACTCCCCGGCCGGCATAGTCTGATTTTATATCTCGTTCCTGATTATTATATCACATTATCTTCATTTATGCAATATGATTTTTATCAAAACTTTATACTTTTTTGTTTTTTATCCGTTTGTGAGAAAAAGCAACGGCGACAGAACGCTCTTGCGCCCCACCGCCGATCTTAATTACATCATAAGAACAATTTCTCTGCAAATATCTACAAGTCCTTGCCTTATATCTTCTCTGCTGCGCCAGCTGCGGGTATCCCAATCGTCGCCTGAAACGTCATCTCCGCCATAAATTATCGCTCCGTAATCAACGCCGCGAAACTGCGTAACAGCTATACAACCTGCCTGTTCCATTTCGACGATTTTTGCTCCTTCTTCTCTGCGGGCATTTACTTTCTCTTTCGTCTCACGGAAAATTGCATCCGTTGTCCACACAAGTCCTTCGGAATACAAAATTCCCCGCTCGGAAAGATATCTTCGGATAAGGCTTCTCGTTTTCTCCTCCGTATATACCACCCTTGACGGAGGCAGATAGTGATAAGAAAAGCCTTCATCACGTATCGCTCCCTCAACTATAAGAAAATGCCCTACTCCGGTACTTTTGTCAAGCACCCCTCCTCCGCCGCAGAACATAACCTTTTTTACACCCATAGCGATAATCTCGTCAAGCTCGCCGCCCATTGCGGGGCATCCCAGATCACCGTGCATGATGAGAACGTCATAATCTTTGAATTTGTATACATAATAAGGATTTTCGCCCATTATGGTTTTGATTTTTTCAATCTTCCCGTCAGAAAGAAAGTCTTCTATGACCTCTCTGAAAAATGTGATTACAAGCCTCTCGCAACCGAGCTGCCCCGTATACTTTGCGATATCGCAAGGATTTATAACTGCATCCCGCGTCTCGTCAAATTCAAGTATCGGAATATCGTTTTTTATGAGCATAAATGCTCCTTTCAGTCAAGCTCACCTATCGTTTCAACCTTTATAAGGTTCGTATTTCCTGATTTTCCGTTTGTCATTCCGCCCGTCAGGACGATTCTGTCTCCGGGTTTTAGTCCCATCTGCTTCTGCGCCGTCTGCATTGCATGATAGAAAAGCACGTCGGTAGAATCAAAATGACGACTCATAACGGGCATAACTCCCCAGGAAAGAGCAAGCTTATACCAGACCGCTTTCGTTGTGGCCATACCTATTATATCGGTAGGAGCACGGAATCGCGAAACCATACGAACTGTCATTCCCGACATTGATGAAACAACTATTGCCTTTGCGCCTATGTCTATCGCCATTCCGCAGGTTGCGTGCGATATTGCGTCAACAAGATTTTTTATTTTGAATTCGCTGTCGCGGAAGCGCTTTGTATAGTCTATATGTTTTTCCGTTTCCTCCGCTATTTCGGACATCGTCCTGACCGCCTGAACGGGATATTTTCCGGCAGCCGATTCGCCGGAAAGCATTACAGCGCTTGAACCGTCGTAAACGGCGTTTGCAACGTCAGAGATTTCGGCTCTCGTCGGGCGCGGATTGTGTATCATAGATTCAAGCATTTCCGTAGCCGTGATAACTCTTTTTCCGAGCAAACGGCACTTTGTGATGATATATTTCTGCACTGCGGGAAGCTCCGTGAACGGTATCTCAACGCCAAGATCGCCCCTGCCTATCATAATACCGTCGCATTCGCTGCATATTTCTTCAATATTGTTTATTCCAGTACGATTTTCTATCTTTGCTATTATGTCAATGCCCTCACCGCCGTTTTCGCGCAAAAACGTTTTAAGGTCTATAAGATCCTGCTTTCTCGATACAAACGACGCCGCAACAAAGCTTACTCCGTTTTTGATGCCGAAAATAAGGTCGTCCTTGTCCTGATCGCTGAGATATACCTGATTCTTAAGCACCTTGTTCGGGAAGCTCATGCTCTTTCTGTCCGAAAGCTCACCTCCGACTATTGTTTTGCAGACGACATCCTCTCCGTCTATTTTAGTTACCTCGAAAATTACAAGTCCGTTGTTTACAAGCACCCTGTCGCCGACGGAAAGATCCCGTGCAAGATCGCTGTAGTTTACGGAAACTATATGCTCGTCGCCCTCGACATCGCGCGAAGTAAATATAAACTCATCTCCGTCGGAAAGAGTCACCTTTGAATTTTTGAATGTTTTTATTCTGTATTCGGGACCTTTCGTGTCAAGCATTATGGCTATTGGAAGTCCGAGCTTTTCCCTGACCTTTTTTATCATATCTATTTTCTTCTGGTGGTCGTCGTGCGTACCGTGCGAGAAGTTAAGTCTTGCAACATTAAGCCCCGCAAGACACATTCCGGTAAATATTTTCTCGTCACTGCTGGCGGGACCTATTGTGCATACTATTTTGGTTTTTCTCATTTTTCTTCTCCGCTGAAAATTTAGTTTTTTATATTATATTCTTCTTCCAAGTATCTCGCGGTACTTACGGTAAAAAGCTTCGTATTCGCCCGCATCGATAGCGTCGCGTATCTTCTGCATAAGGTCGTTGTAAAAATAAAGGTTGTGCATTACGGCAAGGCGCATACCGAGCATCTCGTCGGCTTTAAGCAGATGACGTATATAGCTTCTGCTGTGAAGTCTGCATGCGGGACATCCGCAGTTTTCGTCTATCGGCAGCGGATCGCACTGATACTTGTTGTTGTTTAAGTTCATTGTTCCGTCCCAAGTGAAAATGAAACCGTGGCGGGCATTTCTTGAAGGCATCACGCAGTCAAAAAAGTCAACTCCGCGATAAACCGCTTCAAGAATATTTATAGGCGTACCGACCCCCATAAGATAACGCGGCTTGTCCTCCGGCATATACGGCTCTACATGCTCGATTATATCATACATAACAGGCGCTTCCTCGCCTACGGCAAGACCGCCTATTGCAAAGCCGTTAAGATCAAGCTCACGGATGGCTTTCATATGCTCTATTCGCAGATCGGGGTATGTTCCACCCTGATTTATCCCGAAAAGCATCTGGTGCGGATTTATCGTCTCTTCAAGAGAATTAAGTCTGTCCATTTCAGCCTTGCATCGGTAAAGCCAACGAGTTGTTCTCTCGATCGAATTCTTAACGTAATCATACGGCGAAGGATTTTCTATACACTCGTCAAACGCCATAGCGACAGTAGATGCCAGATGCGACTGAATACGCATCGACTCTTCAGGCCCCATAAAAATTCGTCTTCCGTCTATATGAGAAGCAAAGCTGACGCCTTCCTCCGTTATCTTGCGGAGCTGTGAAAGCGAAAAAACCTGAAAACCACCGCTATCCGTAAGAACGGGTCTGTCCCAATTGAAAAACTTGCGGATACCGCCCATTTTATATATAACGTCGTCGCCCGGGCGCAGATGAAGATGATATGTGTTTGAAAGCTCGATCTGGCAGCCAAGCTCGTAAAGATCCTCCGTCGCAACTCCGCCCTTTATAGCCGCAGCCGTTCCGACATTCATAAATACAGGTGTCTGCGCCGTGCCGTGAACCGATTCAAATACGCCTCTGCGCGCCGCTCCGTCTTTTTTTATTACCTTAAACATTTATCTTTCCCCAATTTCTTATTTTATTCTGCCGAATCTTGTGTCAAGCTCGCGTTTGGTCATTTCGTATGCTACCGGTCTGCCGTGCGGACAGCGCCGTATGCAGTCGTAGCGAAAAAAGTTATCGCATATCCATCTGACATGCGCCTCATCGTACTTTCTTCCGGCTTTTACCGAAGCCTTGCACGAGCTTTGATACAGCGCCCGCTCGAAATAATTTTTGCTGTCTGCATAAAGGCTTCCGTCGCTTTCGGTCAGCGAAGTTATAAGCGAAAAGAAGAGCGATCTTCCCTCCGCCATATCAAAATCGCAAGGAACACCGTAAAGCACTGCGCCTTTGTCCTCAACCGAAAATTCAAAGCCTATATCCGATATTTCCTTTTTATATTTTTCGCACGCTTCTCTCTCCTGCGGAGAAAGCGTAAATTTTTCTTCTATCATAAGAAGCTGTGTTTCGGGCTTCAGCCCTGATATCGCCGCTTTCATCTTTTCAAAATTTATTCTTTCGTGCGCTGCGTGCTTATCAAGAATGAAAAGCCTTTCGCCTTCCTCAATCATTACATAGCAGTCAAACGCTTCGCCGAGTATTTTATATTCCGGAACAGGCTTCGGCTCAAAGCCTTCAAGATGTGCGTCCGTGCTCACCGAAGGCTTCGGAAGTTCCTCTTCGGGGTCTTTTCTTTCAAGCTCCGCAGGCGAAGAAACCTTTTTCGGAAGCTCAACCGGAGCATACTCTTCACTTTCCGGCTTCTTTTCCTTAGATTCAGGAGCAACATAAGGACGGTAACTCGTCGTGAAAGTGCCACTGTCAAGCTTTGTCTGCTCATGCTTCGGCGCATCGGGAGATACGAATGCCGATATTATTTTCAGCTTTTCCTCAGTCATCGGCTGCTGGTTTTTCGGTATCAGAACGGGATTCTGAAGATTTCTTTCCAGTGCTCCGCGAACCGAATAATATACCGCGTCAAAAATGCTCTTCTCATCAGAAAATTTTACTTCAAGCTTTGCAGGATGAATGTTTACATCCACATATGCGGCATTCAATCCTATGTTAAGCACGCATACGGGATATTTTCCTATCGGCGCAAATGAGCGGAATGCCGCTTCAAGCGCCGACGTAAGACTTATATTTCTTACGCATCTGTTGTTTATAAAAAATATCTGAAGCGCACGATTTCCCCTGACATTATCGGGAGTTCCGACATAACCGGACACGCTTATCCCGCCGCTTTTTGAATCTATCTCACAAAGTTTTGACGCAAATTCTCTCCCGTAAACGGAATATATTGCGTTTTTCAGCTTTCCGTCGCCCATAGTGGCAAATCGTTGCTGTCCATCCGCTATGAATCGAAATGCCACCTCCGGATGCGAAAGCGCAAGCTTTTCCATGACGGCAGCGCATGCCGCACCCTCAGCCGAATCGGATTTCAGAAATTTCAATCTTGCCGGAGTCGTACGGAAAAGCCCTTCGCATATAACCGTCGTACCGTCGGGAAAGCCGCCTTCCTCCGCGCTTTCAAGCTTTCCGTAATCAACCGTAACGACCGTGCCGGACGTATCCTCTCTGCGCTTTGTCATTATGCGTGTATGAGTAACTGCGGTTATCGCCGCAAGTGCCTCGCCGCGAAATCCGAGCGTCATAACCGAAGAAAGATCCTTTGCCGTCTTTATTTTGCTCGTAGCATGACGCCGTACGCAGATCACTGCGTCCTCTCCCGTCATGCCTTTGCCGTCGTCGGTTACACGCATAAGAGCTATTCCGCCGTTTTTTATCTCGGCGGTTATCGTCTTTGCTCCGGCGTCTATTGAATTTTCACAAAGCTCTTTAAGCGCGGACGAAGGCTTATCGACCACCTCGCCCGCCGCTATAAGGTTGGCTACACTTATATCAAGAACATTTATTTCGGACATTTTTTATCCTTTCAGGAAAGCATTTTTTTCAGTTCGTAAATAAGGTTTATCGCTTCAAGCGGAGTAAGCGTGTTTATATCCACTGCGCGGAGCTTTTCCGCAACTTCGTTTTCGCTCATACTGTCAAAGCTGAGCGCAAAATCGTCATCTGTCGTCTCGGATTTCTTTTCTCTTACCTGAATTCCGCCCGCTTCAAGCGAAGAAAGTATATCTTTCGCTCTTTTTGTAACTTCCTTCGGAACACCGGCAAGCTTTGCCACTTCTATTCCGTAGCTGTCGTCTGCCGCACCGCGAACTATCTTGCGCAGGAAAACGATATCGTCTCCTTTTTTCTTTGCCGCTATATTGTAATTAACTATTCCTTCGAACTCATCTTCCATTGTGGTAAGCTCGTGATAATGGGTTGCGAAGAGTGTTTTCGCACCTATCTTTTTGCCGAGAGTGTATTCGGCAACGGCACGCGCAATGCTCATTCCGTCAAATGTACTCGTGCCTCTGCCGATCTCATCATAAATTATAAGACTGCGCTTCGTCGCATGTGAAAGTATATATGCGACCTCGCTCATTTCAAGCATAAAGGTTGACTGCCCCATAGCAAGATCATCAGACGCACCCACCCTGGTAAACAACTTGTCTATAACGCCTATGCGCGCTTCCCTTGCAGGAACAAACGAGCCTATTTGTGCCATAAGGCATATAAGCGCCGTCTGACGCATATACGTCGATTTACCCGCCATATTGGGTCCGGTTATAAGCATAAAACGGTTTTTGCCGCCGTCAAGGTTCGTGTCATTGGGAACAAAGTACGTATCCTTTGAAAACTGCTCGACAACAGGATGTCTGCCATCTTTTATAATTATCTCATCGCTGTATGTAACTTCGGGACGGCAATAACTGTTGCGGCATGCAACTTCGGCAAGCGAACGGTAAACGTCGAGCTTTGCAAGCAAAAACGCCGTTTTCTGAATTCTGTGAACGTTTTCCGCAACCTTCAGTCTTATTTCGGTAAACAGCTGATATTCAAGTGCCTCTATCTTGTCGGAAGCTCCGAGCATCTGCGCTTCCATGTCTTTCAGCTCTTCTGTTATGTATCTTTCGCCGTTTGCAAGCGTTTGTTTGCGGATAAACCTATCCGGAACGCTCGCGGTAAACGATTTCGAAACCTCGATATAATAGCCGAAAACGCGGTTGTATCCGACTTTAAGCGTTTTTATTCCTGTGGCTTTTTTCTCTGTTTCTTCAATGCGATCTATCCAACCCTTGCTATCCGATATTATCGAACGAAGGTAATCTATATCCTTGTTATATCCGTCGCGTATGATACCGCCCTCACGTACCGAGAACGGAGGATCGTCCACTATTGCCGTAGAAATAAGCGCACAGATATCTTCAAGCGTGTCAAGTTCTGAATATATGGACGCAAGCTCTTCGCACTTACTTCCCTCAAGCTGAGCCTTTATTTCGGGAAGCTTTTCTGCCGTCTGCGCAAGAGCGCGGAGGTCTTTTCCTCCCGCAGAGCCGTATACGACCTTTGTCATTATTCTTTCAAGGTCAAGTATTCCGCGAAGAGCATTTTCAAGCTCGCCGCGCATAACAACGTTTTCGCAAAGCTCGGCAACCGCGCTTTGACGGCGGTTTATCCCATAAGGATTTGAAAGCGGAAAGTCTATGTAGTTTTTCAGCAGTCTTGCTCCCGCTGCGGTTTTCGTTTTGTCAAGCACCCACAAAAGCGTACCGTGCTTTTCGCCCCTGCGCTGCGATTCGCACGTTTCAAGATTTCTGCGAGTGTTTATATCCATTTCAAGATACTGTCCCTCGCGATAATAATTCAGCGAGCGAAGGTTTGAAAGATCGTTTTTCTGCGTTTCAAGCGCATATGAAATAAGCGCTCCGACAGCTTTCAGCGCAGGATCGTCCGTGTTGTCGAATTCCGAAGGGATTGCCTCGCCGGCAAAACGGACGCGAGCCTCCGCCTGTGCCGCTTCGCCCGAAAAGCGTTCTTTTTGGTTTTCATTTATCGTGCAGTAAAGTCTTTCGCGCAGAAACGTCTCCATTTCTCCGAGCGCGGAAGCAGGAGTGTTTATAACAAGCTCTCTCGGAGCGTAAACGCCTATTTCGCCGAAAAGCCTGTTCATTCTGTCATCGCCGAAAAATTCGGTAGCCGCAAGACTTCCCGTCGATATATCAGCAAAGCTGACGCCGACAGCATCATCACCGAAGTATACGGCGCAAATATAGTTGTTCTTTTTCTCATCGAGAAGCGAAGACTCCGTAAGCGTTCCGGGCGTTATCATACGCACGACGTCGCGTCTTACTATTCCTTTTGCAAGCGAAGGATCTTCAAGCTGTTCACATATGGCGACTTTATAGCCATGCGCCACAAGCTTTCCTATATATCCCTCCACCGCATGATAAGGAACTCCGCACATAGGCGCGCGCTCTTCTTCTCCGCAGTCGCGCCCCGTAAGAACAAGATCGAGCTCTTTTGAAGCAACCTTTGCGTCGTCAAAGAACATCTCATAGAAGTCTCCGAGACGGTACATAAGTATATACTCTTTGTATTTGTTTTTTATTTCAAAATATTGCTGCATCATCGGTGTCATAATGTTTTTTACCTCACTTTATTTTACTGCCTCGCCGTAAAGAGCAAAGGCGTGAGCTTCGCTTATTTTTATGTCAACAAATTTACCCGTCATGGAATCGTCGCCGTCAAAAAGAACTATTTTAAGTCCCGTGTCGCGCCCCGTGAACTTATCCGGATTGTTCTTGCTTCTTCCTTCGCAAAGCACGCGGACGGTTTTTCCCACATAGCGCTGTGAACGCTGCTCCGCAATCGGCTCCTGAACCTTGAGCATACGAAGGAAACGTTCTGTCTTGACTTCATCCGGAACCTGATGCTCGGACTTTGCCGCAGGAGTACCCTCTCTCTTTGAATAAATAAACGAAAACATCATATCAAAACCCACGCGGCGTATTACGTCGAGCGTGCAGTCAAAGTCCTCTTCCGTTTCGCCGGGAAAACCTACTATTATATCTGTCGAAAGCGATATATCCGGCACCTCGCGGCGAAGCTTTTCAGCAAGTGCCACATACGTTTCGGAGGTGTACTTTCTGTTCATTTCTTTAAGAACCCTGTCGCTTCCGGACTGCATCGGCAAGTGAAAATGACGTTCTATCTTCGGGTTTTCGGCTATTGTTTTTATAAGCTTGTCAGGAACGTCCTTCGGATGGCTCGTCATAAATCTGACAATGAAGTCGCCGTCTATTTTACATATTTCGCCGAGCAGGTCGGAAAAGTCAACTCCGTACTCCTTTCCGTAAGAGTTTACGTTCTGACCCAAAAGCGTTATTTCTTTATATCCGTCGCGTACAAGCCCCTCTATTTCTTTTATTATTTCTTCGGGACGACGGCTTCTCTCCCTGCCGCGTACATAAGGCACTATGCAGTAAGTGCAGAAATTATTGCAGCCGTACATTATGCTGACCCAAGCGGCAAAATCGCTCTTTCGGCTGACGGGGATCTCCTCGCTTATTACAGCGTCGCCGGTGTTTTCGGTAAAGCTTCTTTTTCCGGAAAACACACATCCGCAAAGGATTTCGGGAAACTTCCAAAGCGCCTCCGTGCCGAACGTGAAGTCAACGTAAGGATAGCTGTTCTTTATCTTTTCAGCCATTTTCGGCTGCGATACCATACATCCGCAAACACCTATTTTCAACGCCGGATTTTTCGCTTTCAGATGCTTGTAGCCTCCTGTCACCGAGAGCGCTTTCTTCTCTGCGTGATCTCTTACAGCGCAGGTATTTACAACTATAAGATCCGCCTCTGCGGGATCGTCCGTAAGCGTGTAGCCCATTTCCTGCGCCATTCCGGCAATTCTTTCTCCGTCAGCCTCGTTCTGCTGACAGCCATATGTAACAACGCAACATGCACGACGCTCGCCGCCGTCGCGTTCTGAAGTTATCTTTTCATATACTCTGCGCGCACATTCCTTCTGTCTCTCGGATTCTTCCGCAGTTATTTCTCTCGCGCCGTATTTGTTTTTTGTTTCCATATTTTTTTGCATACTTCCCAAAATAATATTTTGTTAATTATACAATATTTTTTACATCAAGTCAACACCGCGCGAAATCATTTTAAAATAAGGTCACAATTTTTTTCTTGACAAATGGACTCTCTTGTGCTATACTTTACAAAATTTTGAAAAGGAGCGAAACAGCCATGACAATAAAAACGTCTTCTTATGCGACAAATACCTCATTCAAGTACACAAATGCTCCTTCTGCGCAGAAGGGCGCTGCGCGCTTGCACCGCCATACCCTCTTTCAAACGGAAAGATAAAGCTTCCGCAGGAAACGAGTATAGCGCGGCGCGACAGATAATGTCACGCCGCTTTTTATTGAAATTTATAAGCACTTATACTTTAAGAAAGGAGCAAATAAGTATGGAAATCACAATAGATACAAGCAAAGTAAGAATAGAAACAAACCGCCTCGTTCTGAGAGGCTTCCGAGGCGAAGATCTTCACGATTTTTATGATTATGCAAAGATTGAAGGCGTTGGCGAATGTGCCGGCTGGTCGCACCACAAGTCTATAGACGAAAGCCGCGAGATACTTTCAAAGTTCATCGAAAGCAAAAACGTCTTTGCAATAGTTGACAAAAGCAACGAAAAGGTCATCGGCAGCGTAGGAATTAAAGATCCGGACGAGGTAACCGTCTCGCGCTTTCCGGACGTCAGAGTGAAGGAAATCGGTTATGTTCTTGCAAAAGATTATTGGGGGAAAGGTATTATGACGGAAGCCGCAAAAGCCGTCATTTGCTACTGCTTTGACGAGCTTAACCTCGACGCCGTTTCCGTCGGACATTTTGTCGGAAACGACCGTTCGCGACGGGTAATCGAAAAGTGCGGCTTTGAATATTTTGCTGACACCGTATTTCATTCGGATTCTCTGAATACAGATTATCCGTGCAAGGACTATATTCTTTGGAAGAAAAGAAAAAATATAAAATAATACTATTGACAAAATGCTTTACCGGTGATATACTGTGTAAAGCATTTTGCTTTACACTAAACAACGGAGGCTTGTCTTGGCTGAAAAAGATCTTTCTCTTACGATACTTTTCGACATCTACGGCGGACTTCTTTCCGAAAATGAAAGAAACGCTTTTGAATATTATTACTGCGACGACCTCTCTCTTTCCGAAATCTCGGAGCTTATGAAAATGACTCGTCAGGGTGTGCGCGACAATATCGTCCGTGCCGAAAAACTCCTGCGCGACAGTGAAAGCAAGCTCGGACTGAAAGAAAAGCTTATTGAAGCCGATCGTCTAATAGCGTCGGCAAAAAAAGCCCTTTCAAGCGGCAACACCGCTTTAGCCGGCAAAATACTCGATGAAATAAAATTGTAATCAAGGAGGGCAAATATATGTTTTCCGGACTTTCCGAAAAGCTGTCTGCGGCTCTCAAAAAATTCAGAAACAAAGGTAAACTTACCGAAAAAGATGTGCGCGAAGGTATGCGTGCCGTAAAAATGGCGCTCCTCGAAGCGGACGTAAACTTTTCGGTAGTAAAAGACTTTGTAGCAAAGGTGACGGAAAGAGCCGTAGGCTCCGAAGTGCTTGAAAGCCTTGTTCCGTCACAGCAGATAGTAAAAATAGTAAACGAAGAGCTTACGGAGCTTATGGGCTCCACGCAATCAAAGCTCATAATATCGCCGAAGCCTCCGACAATCGTTATGATGACGGGACTTCAGGGCGCAGGTAAGACAACGCACTCGGCAAAGCTTGCCGCCTATATGAAAAAGCAAGGAAAAAGTCCTATGCTTGCGGCTTGCGACGTATATCGCCCCGCCGCAATTCAACAGCTTAAAGTTGTAGGCGAAAAGGTTGGCGTTCCCGTGTATTCGGAGGACGACTCAAAATCGCCCGTAAAAATTGCCGAACACGCCGTCCAATACGCAAAGAAAAACTGTCTTGACCTTGTTATTATAGATACAGCCGGCAGACTTCAGATAGATGAAGATATGATGGATGAGCTGAAACGCATGAAAGACGCTCTTTCCCCTTCTGAAATACTTCTCGTAGTCGACTCGATGACAGGTCAGAACGCCGTGAACGTCGCAAAAACCTTTGACGAAATGCTCGATATCACCGGCGTGATAATGACAAAGCTTGACGGCGATACACGTGGCGGTGCCGCGCTTTCCGTCAAATATGTAACCGGTAAACCGATAAAATTTATCGGAACGGGAGAAAAGCTTGACGAAATCGAACCGTTCTACCCCGACAGAATGGCACAGAGAATTCTCGGAATGGGCGATATGCTTACGCTTATTGAAAAAGCTCAGCAATCGTTTGATGAGAAAAAAGCCGCCGAGCTTGAAGAAAAGCTCCGCAAATCAAGATTTACCCTTACGGACTATCTTGACCAGATGGGACAGTTGAAAAACATGGGATCGCTTGAATCCATCGCGGCTATGATGCCCGGCATGAATTCCGCCGCACTGAAAGACGCCAAAGTAGATGAAAAAGCTATGGCGCATATGGAAGCGATAATCCTTTCGATGACACCCGCAGAACGCGAAAAACCCGAAATTCTCAATTCATCACGCAAAAAACGTATTGCTATGGGTTCGGGAACGTCGGTGGAAGAAATCAACCGCGTGCTTAAACAATATGAACAGGTCTGCAAGCTGATGAAACAGTTTGCCGGCGGAAAAAGCTTCGGCAAAGGACGTTTCGGAAAAAATCCGTTCGGACTTTAACTAAATAAGTATAAATTCATTGGCGGCAAAACGCCTGCGATGATTTTTATAAAAAAATTTTTATATTATATTTTTTCGGAGGAAAATAAAATGGCAGTTAAAATCAGACTTAAAAGAATGGGCGCAAAGAAAGCTCCCTTCTATCGCGTAGTTGTTGCCGATTCCCGTTACCCCCGTGACGGCAGATTCATCGAAGAACTCGGACACTACAACCCCACAACAAACCCTGCTGACATCAAAATCGACATTGAAAAAGCTCAGACATGGATCAAAAACGGCGCTCAGCCCACTGAAACCGTTAAATCACTTCTTAAAAAGGCCGGCATGACCGAGTAATTCGGGGTGCATATAATGGTCGATTACAAAGAAGCACTTGCAAACATCGCACGCGCGATTGTCGATAAACCCGAAGAAGTTCGCGTTACCGAAAAAGAAAATACTTCTGCCGCGATAACGCTTGAGCTCTCCGTTGCGCCCGATGATATGGGCAAGGTTATTGGTAAACACGGCAGGATAGCGCAGGCTATACGCCAGATAATGAGAACCGCCTCCGCAGGCGGAAAACGAATTATCGTTGACATTCGCTAAAACAAAAAACGCACCCTTGCGGGTGCGTTTTTTTATATGGTTATACAGTTTTAATTATTTTGTTTTTGTTATTGTTATACGGTCAACAAATTTAGCTGCCTGATGAGTACCAAAGTAATCTGTCTGTGTATTATCTGCAGAAGTCAAAACTTTGTCGCCAACAGTTACATCTGTAAGGTTGAGACGTGTTGCAGAACCCGTTGCATCCCATTCTGTAAAGCCCGGAGTTGTAAATCCGTCTTTGTTTGTGTTCTTCCAAGCGTCAAGCTGACCAACGATAGCACCCTTAAGTGTTCCGCCAGCAACATTAAGAGTTGCTTTTACTGTACAATCTTTAATTACAACTGTGCCTGCAGAAGCATAACCGATAAGACCGCCTGCTACTGAGTAACCTGTGTTGCTGTTATCTCCGACCTTCGAAGTAATCTCAAGGCCATCAACATTTACATTTTCAATTGTACCTGATTTAGCGTAACCAACTACGCCGCCTATACGGTTATAAGCTGTGATTTTACCGGAAACTGTGCAGTTTCTGATTGTACCTCCGTCAAGGAAGCCAACGATGCCGCCGAAGTATGTATATCTGTTTTCAGGATCGTTTGCAGTATTGTCAACAGCGAGAACAACATTAACATTTTCTACAACGCCACCGTCAACAAGTGAAGCTACGAAACCGTAACCAACAGCGTCTTTACGAAGGTTTTCTACATCTGTTTTGAGGTAGTTCATCATTGTCTTACCGTTTCTGCCGTCAAGAGTATTCCATACGGGAGTAACGTTTACTGTTATTTCTGCTTTTTCTGTAGAAGATTTTCCGGAAAGTGTTCCGTCAAAGTCCATAATGGGCTGGAAGTCTGTTGTTGTAAGGTCAACTTTTGCGGGAAGTTCAACTTTCTTGCCTGCGAAAGATGTGCCGCCCTTTGCAAGTGTGGAAAGAGCAACAACCTGATCTGCACTTGTAACTTCCATTGTTGTAGCGGAAGCATTATACCATGTGTAGTCGCCCTTAGCTTCGCCGTTTGTTATGTACTTAGCAAGAAGTGCTTCAATATCAGATTCTTTAAGTGTAGAATCTTTAAGATCCCTTATAGAAGCTGTAAGGTTCTTTTCGATTGCGGAGAATCGGTCTTCAACCTTGTCGGTCTTTGCAAGATCCTTTGTTGCTTCTGTTATAGCAGCTGTAACCTGAGCGAGTGTAAGATTCTTTGCAGCAGCTGCGTCAACAATTGCCTGTACCTGTGCTTTTGTGAGTGTGGATGTACCGGAAACTGCGTTGTTTACGATAGCCTTAACCTGTTCAGCTGTAACGCCACTGTATGAAACCTTTGAAAGAGCTGTTTCAACTATGTACTTAACCTGTTCTTCTGTAAGGCCTGTGTTGCTTGTGCCGATGGAAGAAGCGTACTTTGCAAATGCTTTTTCTACTGCATCGTTTACTGCTTCTTTAACGTTGTTGCCGTCGATTTTTGCCTGTTTGAAAGTATCAGCCATTACGTCAGCAAGCTTCTCTTCGAAGTCAGTCCAGCCAAGCCATTCAGCATTTTTAAGCTTCTGGTCGATGTCGTTTGCGATCTGTTCCTGCTTCTGAGCAGTCATTTCCTGCATCTTGGCAGATTCTTTTGCTTTCTTTACCACGCTTGCGAACGTACCGATCATAACGCCTGCAAGAATTGCAATTACAGCAATTACGATTACGAGTTCAACAAGGGTAAAGCCTTTTTTGTTTCTCATAGTGGATCCTCCTATAAAAATTAAAAAATCTTTCGCGCCGGGTGCATCCCCCCCGGGTGTCGCAGGCAAGCATTATCCGGATACTTGAATGCGGCAGTTTCGGCACCGAGTGGCGCATTTTTGTTACATTTTGTAACATTTATATTTTACTACGGTCGGATAGATTTGTCAATAGTTTGTTCAAAATTTATGTACGTTATGTAACACAATATAGGAGTCTGGCATTAAAAAAGCGTCAAGTTTACCTTATTTATATAAAGTGAAAAGGCGCACCGATTAAAAATCGATACGCCTTTTCAGGAGATTATGGAATATTGATTAGAGAGATAGCTTATTTTTTGCCGAGCATTTTGGCAACTTCTTCATCGAGGTTGTCCTCGCGTTTAGCAATGCCCTCGCCCTTTTCGTAACGCTCAAAGCCAACAACTTCAATCTTTCCGCCGAACTGTTTAGCAGTTGTTTCAACATACTTGCCAACGGACATAGCGTCGTCTTTTACATAGCCCATTTCAAGCAGGCAGTTCTGTTCATAGAACTTGCCGAGCTTACCGATAGCCATTTTTTCAATAACGTTAGCGGGCTTGTTAGCGTTCTTGGGATCGTTTTTGATCTGTTCTTCAACGATCTTCTGCTCTTCTGCGAGAACGGAAGCGGGAACGGATTCTTTGTTTAGGTAAGGAGTGGGATAAGCGCCAACCTGGAGAGCGATATTCTTAGCGAATTCAGCAAATCCGGGATTGTTCTTAGCGGCGTCGTCAGCTTCAAACTTAACAATAACGCCTGTGTTGCCCTTACCGTGAATGTAAGTGCTTGTAAGTCCGTCAACGATAACGAAACGACGGATAGAGATTTTTTCTTTGATTATAGAGATCTGTTCTTTAACGGTATCTTCAACCGTGAAGTCCGTGCCGTCGAACTTGCAAGCGTTGAGAGCTTCCATATCAGCGGGACGGTTAGCAAGTATTGTACGAAGTACGCCGTGAACGAATTCAACGAATTTTTCGTTTTTAGCAACGAAGTCTGTTTCGGAGTTTACTTCAACCATAGCAACTTCGTCGCCGTTTTTCATGATATCAACAACGCCGTCAGCGGCAATTCTGTCTGCCTTTTTAGCGGCAGCGGCAAGTCCCTTCTCGCGAAGAAGAACGATAGCCGCGTCCTGATCGCCGTTTGTTTCAACAAGGGCGCGTTTGCAGTCCATAAGTCCTGCGCCTGTTTTGTTTCTGAGTTCGCCGACCATTGCGGCGGAAATAGTTACTGCCATTTTATATTCCTCCGTATAAATTATTCAGCGTCTTTGTTTTCTTCTGTTTCTTCAGCGGGAGCGTTCTGTTCGCCCTGCTTGCCTTCTATAACAGCATCGGCAAGAACGGAAGAGATAAGCTTTATAGCGCGGATAGCGTCATCGTTTCCGGGAATAACGTAATCAGCGTCGTCGGGGTCGCAGTTTGTATCAACAATAGCAACAACCGGAATACCGAGCTTCTTAGCTTCAAGAACAGCGTTGTGTTCCTTGCGGGGGTCAACTATAAATATAGCTGCGGGAAGTCCGGGCATGGTCTTTATACCGCCGATGTTTCTTTCAAGGTCTTCCATCTCTTTTGTAAGAGCGGCAACTTCCTTTTTGGGAAGAAGTGCAAATGTGCCGTCTTCCTGCATTTTTTCAAGCGCTGCAAGACGAGCGATGCTCTTCTGAATTGTTTTGTAGTTTGTGAGCATACCGCCGAGCCAACGGGTATTTACATAGTACATTCCGCAACGTTCAGCTTCTTCTTTGACAGCATCTGCTGCCTGTTTCTTTGTACCTACGAAGAGGAGTGTTCCGCCGTTTGCGGAAGTTTCCTTAACGAAAGCATAAGCTTCTTCAAGCTTTGCAACGCTCTTCTGAAGGTCGATGATATAGATACCGTTTCTTTCCGTGAAGATGTACTCAGCCATCTTAGGGTTCCATCTTCTTGTAAAGTGACCGAAGTGTACGCCTGCTTCAAGCAGCTGTTTGAGTGTGATTACTGACATTTTTTCTTTCTCCTTTGTTATTTTGGGTTTATTCCACCACGAAAAGCAGTCAGCAGCGTATCCCTTTCGGGCAACCGACGCTTGCCGTTCGTGTGTGAGTTCGATTTTCGGCAGTCATATTTCCGAAAACCAATTGATTATATCATATATTTTTGCCCATTGCAAGAGTTTTTTGCATTTTTCACGGCATATTTTTCAAAAAAATATCCGCACGGAGATTTCTCCATACGGATATAAAAGGCAGGATTACTTTACATCAAATTCGGCATACCTGACGGAGCCGTCTTCGAGATACAAAACCGCGCGATACTTCCCTGCTTCAAGCGGACGGTAAAGCCTCTTCGTTTCCAGCGTTTTGCCAAACGACTTTCCGTTTTCCGGCACGACGAATTCGTAATACGATTCCCAATTGAGATATGCGTCCGCAAATCTCTTCTCGGAAAATTCCACAGGCGTCCAGACACCGCCCGTAAGCTTTTCAAGTCCGAGATAACGCTGACAGCATATCCCCTCCGTATTGCCGTCCGATTCAAAGATTACCGTAAAATCGATCTCCTTTGCGCCAATGCCGTATTCGCTTTGTCCCGCTGTTATTTTCACGGAAGCGTAGGCAGGATTTTCATGCTCTTCTCTTTTCGGCGCGAAAACAAAAGCTTTATCGGTGGTTTCATCCGTTTCTTTTGTCGGCTCGACAACAGAAGAGCTTTCTTTGCTTGCGGACTCTTTTCCGCAAGAAACAAACGCGCATAGAAGCACCGCCGTCATAAGCAAAAAACAGATAAATTTCTTCATTTTTTCATCCTCCCTTTTTATTGCTTCTATCCTTCAGTCGCACAAAAAGCACTGTTTTCTCACCTATATCGGAATTTATTTCTTCTTTATGCGTTATATTTTTGTCTGTTTGTTGCAATCAAAACCTCCCGCGAAGGAAATAACACGTTATATTGACTTTTTCGGCGAAACACGGTAAAATAAATACAGCCACGCAACCGTTTTACAAAAAGGAGAATGCCATATGAAAAAATCAATCACTCTTTTGCTCGCGGCGCTTATGATTTTTGCGGTGATTTTTATCACTGCTTGTGAAGACAAGCATACCGAACTGCCTGCAATAACTATAAGCAGCACAAGCAAGGAACTGCCTCCCAAAACTACAACAAAAGAAAATGTCGAAACCACATCACCCGTTGTGAAAGAACCCATTGAAAGTAGCAATGTTAAAAAAACCGTTTATTACAGAGACGACGGAACTGTAAGCTCCGAATACGAATACAACGAAAACGGATATATAATTTCCGAAACGCTATACGATACGGACGGCAAAAAATCCAGGTACAGAGCCTATCTCGGCACGGGCGTTGAAAACGATTCAACGCTTACCGAGGAAATCCGTTATGACGCGCTTAACGGCGAGGAGACATATCATCATAAATACGAATATGACGAAAACGGCAAACTGATAAAGGATACAGCGATTCCCGGCGCTTCAATGACATATGAATATGACGAAAACGGCAGAGTCATCCGCCGCAGCACGATTTTGTCGGACGGCTCGCTGAAGGATTACTACATAATCGAGTACACTGCCGTCGGAAGAAAAGAAAGCAGATACAGCTGGGAAGGCGTCCTTTGGCGCACGACAGAGTATTCCGGCGAAAAGATCAAATCTTCCGTATCATACAGCTATATCGGCACGAACATAAGCTCATACACCGTGTCCGAATATAATTCAAGCGGTAAACCAACAAAAGAAACAAACTATGACGTAAACGGCACGGAGCGCAGTTCTTCCGAATACGAATACAACGAAAACGGTTTCAGAACGTTCGAGCGCCGCTATAAAGCCGGTGTGCTCGATTATGTGCTTGAATATCCGGGCAAAGACTATGCCGAGCATTATATAAAGAAAACGGAATACAGTCCCGACGGCAGTATACGCAACATTTATTATTCGTAAACAAATTTATTTTTTCTTTTTGTTTTTGCAGGCGAATTTTTCGTAAAGCTCCGGGCCGACGCTGACAAGCACGGCGTCCTCCCCGAAGCACTGTATTTTGTCCCACGGAATTATAAGCTCCTCGCACTTGCCGAAGCCGAACACCCGACAATCAAAAAGCACGACTATCGCCACCACAGATCCGAGCGCCGCATTTATTTCAACATCGAAAATATAGCCGAGCCTGCGCCCGTCGCATACGTTTATTACCTCTTTGTCTCTTAAACTGTTTATGCTGCAACCCATATATACCTCCGAACAAATGTTATTTTTTATCATATTGCTTGTTACATTTATATTATTATATGCCTCAATGTCAGAAAATATCGCCAAAAACAAGCGTCGTGAGTGCTTTTACTTTGTAAAGATTAAAAAATCCTGAAAAATTTTTATATTTGGTATTGTAAAACGCGCGGTTTTAAGTTAAAATAAACTTGTATGGAAAAGTATTTCCACAGCAATTTTCAGAAAAATCTAAATAATTACGGAGGATTTTTATCATGGCAGTAAAAGTTGCTATCAACGGTTTCGGCAGAATCGGCCGTCTTGCTTTCAGACAGATGTTCGGTGCAGAGGGTTACGAAGTAGTAGCCATCAACGACCTTACAAGCCCCGCAATGCTTGCTCATCTTCTCAAATATGACACAGCTCAGGGCGGATACTGCGGCAGAATCGGTGAAAACACACACACAATTTCTTCAAAGGAACCCGTTCTTGCTGAAGACGGCAAGACGGTTGTTACTCCCGGCTCCATCACGGTAGACGGCAAGGAGATCACAATCTACGCTATGCCTAAGGCTCAGGATCTTCCCTGGAAGGCTCTCGACGTTGACGTAGTTCTCGAATGCACGGGCTTCTATTGCTCAAAGGCTAAATCTCAGGCTCACATCGACGCAGGCGCAAAGAAAGTCGTTATTTCCGCTCCCGCAGGCAACGACCTTCCCACAATCGTATTCAGCGTAAACGAAAAGACTCTTACAAAAGACGATACAATCATTTCCGCTGCTTCCTGCACAACAAACTGCCTTGCTCCTATGGCTAAGGCTCTCAACGACTATGCTCCCATCCAGAGCGGTATCATGAGCACTATTCACGCTTACACAGGCGACCAGATGATTCTTGACGGTCCTCACAGAAAGGGCGACCTCAGAAGAGCAAGAGCAGGTGCTGCAAACATCGTTCCTAACTCCACAGGCGCAGCTAAGGCTATCGGTCTCGTTATCCCCGAACTCAACGGCAAGCTCATAGGCTCTGCACAGAGAGTTCCCGTTCCGACAGGCTCCACAACAATCCTTACAGCTGTTGTTAAGGGCAAAGACGTAACAAAGGACGGTATCAACGCCGCTATGAAGGCTGCTTCTTCAGCTTCCTTCGGTTACAACGAAGATCCTATCGTTTCTTCTGACGTTATCGGTATGAGATTCGGTTCTCTCTTTGATGCTACACAGACAATGGTTTCTAAGATCGACGACGACACATATCAGGTTCAGGTAGTTTCTTGGTACGACAACGAGAACTCCTACACAAGCCAGATGGTTCGTACAATCAAATACTTCGCAGAACTTAACTAAGCAATCAAGTAAACCGAAAGGCTCCCTTTGACGGGAGCCTTTTTTATATTTGTTTACACAAACATATTGAAAAAATCTTTTTGGTGTAATATAATGTAGGCGAATATAAAAATTCACGGAGGCAACAGAACTTAATGGAAAAGCAAAGAATTACAGAGCTTCTTGAGCGCGGCAGCTTCGATTGCAAGTGCGGTCGCCATCACGATGCAAAAATAAAGGATGTATTCATTTCATCCGGTGCAATGGCAAATATTCCCGCAATGCTTGAAAAATACGGCTGCAAAAAGGCTTTCGTCCTTGCCGACGGAAACACATATGAAGCGGCAGGCGAGCAGGTCATTGCCGAAATAAAGAAAAGCGGACTTCCCTACTCGCTTTACGTCATGGGCAAGGAACGCATAGAGCCTGACGAGCACGCAGTCGGTTCGGTTCTTCTGCATTATGACGCGTCCTGTAATATGCTTGTCTGCATAGGCAGCGGCGTTATAAACGATATAGGCAAGATAATAGCTGAAACAGCTCACATACCGTCTATAATTGTAGGCACCGCACCGTCTATGGACGGCTACGGCTCCGGAACGTCATCCGTCATCCGCGATAATCTCAAGGTATCGGTTGACAGTCACTGCCCCGACGTTGTTATAGGCGATCTTGATGTACTCTGCAAGGCGCCGATGAGAATGATCCAATCAGGCATAGGCGATATGATAGCAAAATATATCAGCATATGCGAATGGCGCATTTCCCACATAATAAATAACGAATATTACTGTGAAGAGATCGCAGGACTTATAATCGAAGCTTTGGACAAGGTTGTAAAGAACATCGGTGGAGTTCAGAGCCGCGACAAAGAGGCTATCAGCTCCATAATGGAGGGTATGGTGCTTTCGGGCATCGCTGCAAACTATGCTCTTGTTTCACGTCCCGTTTCGGGAATGGAACACTACTTCTCCCACGTCTGGGATATGCGCGGCGTTGAGTTTGGCACACCTTTTGATTTTCACGGAATTCAGTGCGGCATAGGAACAATAAATTCTCTCCGCGTTTATGAAGAAATAAAGAAGATCAAACCGAACAAGGAAAAAGCACTTGCATATGCAAAGAATTTCAACTATGAAGAATGGAAGAAATTCCTTTATGCAAATCTCGGCAAGGGTGCGGACGCAATGGTTGCAAACGAAGCCAAAGAGCATAAATACGATGTTGCCGCTCACGCAAAACGCCTTGATGTCATAATAGACAAATGGGACGAGATCCTTGCCGTTATAGATACGCTCCCGTCATCCGAAGCGGTTACAGAGATGCTTAAGATCGCCGGTGCTCCCACAACGGTTGAGGAAATAAACGTAACTAAAGAAGCGGAAAGAAACGCTTTCCTTATAACCAAAGACATAAGAGACAAATATATAGGTTCAAGACTTCTTTGGGATCTCGGCGAGCTTGACGAGGTTTGTGACAAGCTCTTCCCCAAAAACAAATAATCAAAGGAGAAATCTTAAATGAAAATCTGTGTGCAGACAAATCCTATGGTTCCGCGCTACGGAATAGACAAAGGCTTTGAAATGATCAAAGCGGCAGGCTTTGACGGCGTTGACTTTAATTTCGACTCATATTGTTCTTACAAAGATATGGTTGAATGCAAAATCCCCGATATTTTCACAGACGAAGCAAAAAAAGAAGCGTTTATAGAAGAGATGATAGCTTCAAGCAAAAAGCACGGAATTGAAATTCATCAGTGTCACGCTCCGTTTCCATCTTATATAAAAGACAAGCCGGAAACAAACAAGGCAATTCTTGAAGCACTGAAAGCTTCCGTTGAAATGTGCGGCAGAACGGGATGCAAGATACTTGTCGTTCATCCGGCGTTCAATGGCAGCGCAAGATATCCCTCCAAACGCAGTGAAGAGTGGGAATGGTCAATGGATATGTACTCGGCACTTATTCCCGAGCTTGAAAAATACGGTGTGACCTGTTGCCTTGAAAACATGTGGGGACAGGATTGGATAACAAAAAAGATATACACCGCCATCTGCTCGGATATTCCCGAAGCCTGCGTTTATATCGACAAGCTCAATGAGATCGCAGGCAAAAAGCTTTTCGGATTCTGTCTTGATATAGGTCACCTCAATCTTCTCGGTCAGGATCCGGCGTTCGCAATGGAACAGCTCGGAGACAGACTCGTGACGTTCCATATTCATGACGTAAGTTGCACGCAGGATTCGCACGTCTGCCCTTATATCGGCGTTGTGGGTTGGGAAAGATTCATTACCGGAGTAAAAGAATGCGGCTACAATGGCGCGCTCAGCTTTGAAACGGCAAATATGGTAATCGAGCTTTTCAAGCCGCAGGAGCTTATGATTCCCGCACTTCGCCTCATTTACGAAGTCGGCAAATATTTTGATGACCGCATAAGCGGGAAAATACCGGAATTTCATTAAAACAAAAAACTCTTCGGCATTAGCGGGTGTGCGTAAGACAGTATTGTGCCGAGATTGTCGAAGCACGAAACCGCACGGAGCTGATCGTGCGGTCGCTGGCGAAGCGAAACGGCGTGACCGAAAAGCTGAAAGCCGAAAACCAAATGGAATGGGTGCGGCAGATGAACGCTTGCAAGGCACAGGCAGAGGAGATTGTGAAAGCGGAATTGATTTATGATTGAGCGAGGAAGTCCGGGCAGAAAACTGTTCGGACTTTTCTCATATAGTCCAAAGTTGCGGTAGAATCGTTCACAGTTTTATGGTATAATTTGAATACGAAAAGTGAGCAACAAATCGGAATTTAGCGAGGTAAAGATATATGCTTCATTTAGAAAAAGTAAATGGTAATAATGTCTGGGATATCCTGAAACTGACGGTATCGGAATCGCAGAAGAACTTCGTTGCCACCAATGAGATCAGCATCATTGAAGCGTATACTGCAATTACGGGAAACGGTCATGCATTCCCGTTTGGTATATATGATGAGGATAAGCCTGTAGGCTTCCTGATGATTGGTTTTGATGTTGATGATTATTGGACGGATGCACCTGAAATTGCAAAGGGAAACTATAATCTGTGGCGTCTTATGATCGATAAGGCATATCAAAACAGAGGGTACGGGAAAGAAGCGGTCAGCCTTGCATTAGAGTTCATAAAATCTATGCCTTGTGGAGAAGCGGAATACTGTTGGCTATCATATGAACCCGATAATGCAGTTGCCCGTCAGATGTATCGCTCTTTCGGTTTCGAAGAAACCGGTGAAATGGACGGCGAAGAACTGATCGCTGTTCTGAGACTGTAATTAACAACTTCCAGTTTGGCGAACTGATAAAATCCCTTTAGGAACTAAAGGGCGCACTTCTATACTCTCCTATCGGGAGTATCGTGCGTCCTGCGGAGCTTCATTCTCCGTCAGCAGAAGAAAACTGCATGACCAAGAATGTTGCGTCACGACCTTCCGTCAAGGTGGCTACACCCCCTTGCACCGCTAAAGCGGCTATCCCCTGTGGACTTGCCGTCCGCAAACGGTTTGCAGATTAGGCATAAGCAAATCCTCCGTATGATCTGAACCATACGGAGGATTCCCTGTTTTACGACCACCCGGCTATACGCCGAAGAGTTTTTTTATTTCATTTTTCAACTCTCTTACATTCTGCCGGAGCGTGACATACTATCTCCGTCTTTCCGTCATCTCCAACAGTCCATTTTACCTGAATATTTCCGTATGGCGTAGGAACATAGCCGTATGCCTTTGAAACTCCGCAGGCATGAGGCGCAACGGTAAACTCCGTATATCCCGGCTTTACAGGCTTTACGCCTAGAACTTCTTCTGCTATAAATACCGCAGGCGATGCGCTCCATGCGTGCGCCGCGCTTCTGCCCCATTCGCCGTTTTTCATACGGAACGCTTCAACGCAGTTTTTAAGTCCGTCGTCTATCATTGCACCCCAATCCCTTCGTATAACTCCGAGCGCAATATCATAATAGCCAAGCTTATAAAGCGTTCTGAGCGTATAATAAAGGAAGAACGGCGTTCCGATCCCGACGCGTTTTTTCACCTGATTTGGCAACACGCTTGAAGGCGAACCCGAAACATAGTTTCCGTCCTTTACGGAATCGAGCAGTATTTGCTTACAGTATTCAGCCCGCTCGCCATCAGCGCAATCATAAAGAAGCGCAAATGTATTTGTCTGTGCGCTTATTCTCGAAAGCGACATATAATCGTCCATCGAAAGCACTTCTCTGCCTTTTTCCGTACAGAACCTGACGTATTCTCTGTATGCATATTCGTCGCGCACGGTATCTGCATAGGCATGTTCATTTTCGTCCCAACAATATGCGTTCACAGCGTCACGATAAGCTTTGCTTTTTCCCCTGTAAAACTCTGCCTTTTCGGTGTTTCCGAGAAGCTCGTGCATACCCGCAACTGACGCAAGTACTCCCGAAAGCATCATGTTGTTTGCCGTAACCTCTCCGCAGGGCATAAGATCATTGTCTGCCCACTCTATAAGATTCCATGCACCGTCTATCGAAAGAAGTCCCCTGTCATTTGTCTGAATGAAGAATCGGTTAAAACACTCGTCAAGATCGCGCAGATTTTTCTCGGTATTTTCGCCCTTTCCGAAATGCATAAAGTGGCTCACAACCTGATTTGCCCACGAAAGCGACCATATCGGAATTCCGCCTTCGGGGAAAGTTGGGAAGCACGCGCAAACAATATTTTTCTTTGCCAGAAAGCGCGGATTGTTCGTTCTGTAAATTCTTCTTACTCCGTCGTCCGTAGAATCGCCTATCATATCGAGATATCTCTCGTCAAACTCTTTCTCTCCGAAGCACGTCATATTTACTTCGGCGGTAACTGCGGCGTCGCCAGTCCATACGTTCTGCTCGCATCCGGGACAGTCAACATAGGAATCCATCATACAGCTTTTCGCGGTGTCTACTGAAATTTTGTAGATATCACAAAGACGTTTGTCATCGGATACAAACTCTCCCGCAACCTCCGCCGGATACCGAGTCTCTATCATATCGGAAGAACAGAGCTTGATTTCACCCTCGCACGGAGGGAAATACAGTGCAAGATAACGGAATCCTCTCTTTTTGTTTGAAAGGAATCTCGTTCTTCCCTCTCTGCACTTTACATTTCCGCATGATCCCGGTCCCATATATCTTATTCCGCTGCCCGTTATCATCTCAAACGTCATAAATTCTATTTCGGTTCCTTCGGGAGCTTCAACATCAAATCCGACAAGACCGACGCGCTCGCAACCGTAGTCAAGTATAAGATCTGCGCCAAGCTTCGACGGCGCTATCACAACAGCTCCTCCGGAATGTGCGCCGTCCGGATTTGTTATGCCGCGAGGATCGGTTCTTTCCTCTCTCGGCGATACGGACGAGAGCTTTTCATAACAGAAACCGTCCGAGCAGGAAATATGTTTTCTCATTTTTATCTTACTGAAAAGCGACATAGGCGCTACGGTAGCCACAAGCTTGTTTTCCGGAAGCAGATCGAAGCTTTTCGTGTGAAGAATACGATTTGCCTCTTCCGGAACAACAGTTACCCTTTTAGGCTCGTTCCAAGGATAAACCATTCCCGTTTTTGCTTTCTGGATTTTGCAAACAGCCCACTTTCCGCCTATCGGTGAAGAAACTTCAAAGCCTTCGCCGCAGATCCTTATCGAAACATTGCCGCCGGAAAGCACCGTTATAAGATGTACTCCCGAAGAAAGCTCAATATCATTGTCGCAATCTGCCTTTGCCCCGTCTATGCACACTTCCGTCGCACCGAACTGACAGATTCTGACCGTTATATCCCCGTCACAGTGAATATTGCTGGCAAAAACAGAATAGCTTCCGTCGCCGCACAGCTCCGCTTCATAGCCTTTATCATCGAAAAACGCTTCTGCCGCAACTGTTTTGTGCGGACTGTAAACTATTCGCGTCTGTTCTTTCTGTCTGCTCTGAACAAGCTCGGAAAAAGGCTCCGAAACTGCGTCAAGCGTTTTTACGCCCGACCACGAAAATGTTCCGCTTGCGACAAGCGCGTCATCCTTTGCAGCGTCAAAATGTTCGATATAATTCGAAAGCATATACGTCATCGGAGGAATGACCGCCTCATATTTTCTCGTCTGCCAATCAAGTGCAACTACCGCATCGTCAAGCGAAAGCTCAAGCGAAAATCCGGAGCGTTTTTCTTCTCCGCTTTCGCATGCGACAACGACAATATCGTTTTTGCCTTCGGAAATATATTCCGTTATATCAAGCACTTCATAAGCACGGCGGAAAATATACGAGCGGATAGAATATTCCGTGCAAAACTTACCGCCTATGTATACTCTGAAATACTCCGCGCCGAACATATAAATTTCGGCTTTTGAAGGCAATGCGGCACAATCAAACGACGAGCGGTAAACGCTCCACTCTCCGCCAAAGGCACCTTCTCTGCATATGCGCTTTGCACCTTTCGGGTATTCTCTTTTTTCGGATATTACTTTTGCGGTTTTAATAAACATAAAAATAAGCCTCCGTTCCGATTGCTTGTAAAGATTGTATCACAAACACAAAATAAAATCAACATAAAAAATCGGCGCACTTCTACGTGCGCCGATCCGCGATTATTTTTCAAACACAAAGCTATGTACTCCGCACAAAAGCTCTGTTTTCACAAGCCCGTTTCCGCAATCGGAAAATTTCTCCGCACCTCGACTGTAGCCAACCGGAACATAAAGCGTTCCGCTCGAACCCGACGGAACGGTGACGGTAAGCTTTGCTCCGCTCTCGTTTTCGGATATCTCCGTTCTTGCCGTTCCGTACGGCGTGTTCACTCCGCACGATATATTTTTTATGCCGACATCAAGCGCCGGACGGAAAATTATATGCTCATATGCCGGTTTTTCCATGTCGGCTGAAATACCGCCGACATATTTGTAAAGAAAAGCAGACATATCGGAAAACATATGATGATTGCGCGATCCAAGACCGTTCCAACACTCCCACAATGTGTTTGCGCCCATATCTATCCAGTGCTTTACGGAAGGATACGTCGGGTTGCAGAGCATCATAAGTCCTGTTTTTGCGTTTCCCGTCGTGCCGAGAACATTCATTACGGCTTTATTTCCGAGAACGCCGAAATCCAAATGTCCGTCACGTTCTTTTATCTGTTGCAAAAGCTTTTCGGTAAGCGGCTGAACTTCGTCGGCTTCGCAAAGTCCGTGATATATCATAACGGCGGTGGATGTCTGACAATTGCCTTTCACCGTAAATGTCTTTTTGTCAAAGAATTTTTCTCTGAATGCCGCTTTTATGTTGTCAGCAAGAACGGCATAATATTTTTCGTCGTCATCTCTGCCCAAAAGCTTCGCCCAATACGCCAGCGTTCTGACCGCTGTATGATAATATGCCGTGTCCGTCACCGTAACGGGGCATTTGAACGATTCCATATTGACGCTGAGCGCAGGACCTTCAAACGGAGCGCACCAATCGCCGAGACCGTAATCAACGATATTATCCGTCGCCATTTTCTCCATTAGCGCGCAATGACGGGTAAGCATATTGTAATTATCTTTTATGTAATTTATGTTTCCGCTTGCAAGATACAGATATTTAGGAGCGTCAACTATGGGGCTTGCCCAATCGGGACCGTTGAGCGAAGTGTATCCCCAGCCCGCGCTCGGAATAACGCACGGAACGGCGCCTGCCGGAGTCTGCGAATCTCGCAAATCGTAAAGCCAGCGGCGCATAAATGCCTCAGCACCGAAGTTTATCACAATCTGCTCGCTTGTAAAGCCGGCATCGCCCGTCCACGATGTTTTTTCTCTCACTGCGTCGCTTGAAAGTGTGTTCATACAGCACGAGGTCGTAGCTGCAACGCACATATGCTGAATCTGATTTACCGTTTCATCGCTTGTGACAAAATAGCCTCTGTCCTCTATCCCGTTGCAAAGCGCAAGCGCCACCACATCCGAAAGCTGCCTTTCTTCATCTCCGCCCGATATTTCAACATACTGATAGCCGTGATATGTAAATTCCGAGTGCCATGCCTCAGGCTCGTCGCTCTTTTTTGTATATATCTCCGTCTGGAAAGTATAGTTTTTTATGAAGCACGAAAGCGGACTCTGATCAAGCTCGCCTTTATCGTTTATTATGTCGCAATAACGTATCGTTATTTTATCACCCTTCTTGCCGCGAAGTGTAAGTCTGCAAACACCCGCCTGATTCTGCCCTATATCAAACAGCGTCTTTTCGCCCTGCTTTGTCATCTTCACCGCAGGATATTCGCGGCGCACCACTATCGGTTCAAGCTCATATGACATAAGCTCTCCGCCTGCCGGACGTACAACCCTGACTTTCCCGAATGTTTCGCCCTTGTATCCGGGCATATCCCAACCGGGCATCTCAAGATTTGCATCGTACTGCTCGCCGTGACGTATCCCGTTGAATGTTATAGGCCCTTTTGAGCTTTGCCAGCCTGTATCGGAACATACAGTCTGCTCATCACCGTTTTCGTACTCTATGTGAAGCTCGCATATCATCTTCGGGACGTCTCTCCATGACGCAAAGCGCGACTGCCACGGATCGATCGTAAAGCAGTTGTAAAACCCGTTACCGAGTACAACGCCTATCGCATTTTTATCGGAAAGCACATCGGTCACATCAAAACTGCGATACATAAGGTGCTTGTCATAATCCGTAAACGGAGTCGAAAGAAAATCCTTGTTTACTCTTTTACCGTTCAGCGTGCAGACAAAATATCCGAGTCCGCAAATGTAAAGCGTGGCTCTGCGCACTTTTCCGCAAACGTCAAAATCGCGGCGAAGATACGGAGCTTCAAGCGCCTCGTCTCTTTTAAGGCAGAATCCGCCCGTTATCCAATTGCCAAGCCACTTTTCCCCGCGTTTTCCCGTGCAGAAAAATGTTTCGGCGGAGCTTTTCTCACCATCGTCACCCGTAACTTTGACCGTGACATCGTATCTTTTTCTCGGTTCGAGCAGCGAATCGTCCATATATATTCCGTATCGTTTTTCGGTGATAACCTTGCCGGACGACCATATTACGTCGCCTGAAAAATGTTCACGAACCGTTATTTCATAACCTTTTTGTCTCTCAGTCTCGCCCATCGAATCTATAAGATACGAAAAATAAGGCGCAGAGTCGAGCGTCGGATTTATAAGATCATTTACCTTTACAGAGCCTTGTTTTATTTTCATAATAAACCTCTCACACTTTGGTTTCTGTTAAAAGTATAATTCACAAAAGCAAAAAAATCAAGCCGAAAACAGATAAGTACAATATCGCGCCGATAAAGAACAACCAAAGCTTATCATTTCGGTTTTATAAATGATTTTACTGTAAAAATAAATTTTTTTCAAAAATTTTGTAACCTGTCTGTACGTTTCAATTGTTATACACAATAGAGGTAAAATAATCTATTCAGACAAATTTCAAAACAATACGGAGGTGTTCACTTGTGAAAAACTTATTCAAAAAAATCTTGCTTGTTGCTTTTGCTGCGTCATTCTGCCTTGTCTTGCCCTCGTGCGGCGGAAAAGCCGTCATTGAAAATTCAGTCATCGGTCAAAGCTGGAACGACATGGTTCATGGGGACAAAGCCGTCATGCTCGTTTCATATACGGATGGATTCATGTCAGGTAACAATACATCTGACAAAGACAAAATAACATCCGCCACAGACTGCCTGAAAAATATTGAAAAGCATGTCGTAGAAGAGATAGAAAAACCCGACGATTCAAGTTTTCCAGAATTTATGGGCAAGTTTTATCTGCTTGATTTTGAAACAGACTACAGCTTTTGGTCGGCTTCCTCTTCCGCACTTGAAGTTCCCGAAGGCAACACGCTCCTTACATTCTGGTTCTACGGTGATATTCTCATTGTAACAGATGTTCAGCTTGTACTGGGTGACTACGGCGCTGGCAAAAGCGCTTACTTCAAGCTTGATAAAAGCGCACAAAAAACAGTTGAAAATCTGATTCAAACGTTCAAATGATAAATAAAAAATTCCCCGCCCGGGCGGGGAGCTTTTTTCACACGGGTATTTCTTCTTTCAGCTTGCAAACGTCAACCCATTTATCCGAGCCAGAAAATTTTTCAAGCTCCGGAATCGTCCCCTCAATTGCGCTGTTTGAACTTCCGCATGCGGGAAATACCGTTTCAAATCGGCGCAGCGATTCATCAAGATAGATTTCAACATCATCCGGCACGGCAAAAGGACAAACTCCGCCTACGGCGTGACCTATATGCAGAGCCGTTTCTTCCGGAGTGAGCATTTTTGCTTTCGCCCCGAAAAAGCTTTTGTATTTATGGTTGTCGATCTTCACATCGCCGGCGCAAACGATAAGCACATATTTGTCTCCTACCGCAAATGCCATTGTTTTGGCTATGCGCTGAGGCTTTGTCCCTGTCGCAAGAGCTGCAAGCTCCACCGTTGCGGATGAAACGTCAAATTCGCGTATTCTTCCCTCCGCGCCGAACTTTGTAAGATATTCTCTTACTTTTTCTATCGCCATTTTTATTTTCCTTTCAGAACGTTACCTTCAGAAGATCACAAATTATTCCGATCACCGCACCGGAACCGTAAACTATGCCGAGAACAGCAAAGTTTGATTTCATGTTTTTGTTGACTCTGAAAAGTATCAGAAGTCCGATTCCCGATCCGGAAAGAAGCCCCGCAAGCATTGAACCCGCACTTATCACTCCGCTCATATAAAGCTGTGTTATCACAATTGAAGAGGCACAGTTCGGAACAAGTCCCACAAGCGCGGTGGCAAGCGGTCCTACAACTACGGGAAGCGACGAGATAAAGTTTCCGAGCGCATCCTCGCCGATAAAATATATCACCGTGTTTAGCGCGAACGATACAACAAGTATAAATGCAAGTATTTTAAGCGTATGAATAAGGGCGGAAAGAAATATATTTCCCTCTTCGCAACCGCAATGATCATCATGGCAAAGCGACTCAATATCTATATTCTTTTCCTTTTTACTGCAAAGCCTTGCAACGCCGTCAACTATAAATCCGACAACAACGCCAAGCAGAATTTTCACAAGCAATATTTTGACAACGCTCCACGCACGGATGTCTCCGCTCGATATTCCGGAAATCATTATCGGCAGCATCTCATCCGATGTTGAAAGAAAAACCGCAACAAGCGTTCCCATGCTTATAATGTTTTCCGCGTAAAGGTTAGACATAGACGCCGAAAATCCGCACTGAGGCACAGCACCGAGCGCACCACCGAGAAACGGTCCCCACTTGCCGGCTTTTTTCATCAGAGCCTCTGTCTGTTCCTTTGCCCTGTGCTCAATGAACTCGAGCAGGAGATACGTCAGATATAAAAAAGGTATAAGCTTGGCTGCGTCAAGCAGCGTATCAAGCAAAACATCAATCATTTTTTCCTCCGAAAAAGGTAATTACCGTGATATATTATCACAAACGGACGGTTTTTTCAATCGAAAAAAGCAAAAACGAAAAAAATATTCCGCCGGATACGGCGGAATATTCTTTATATCGTTTTTCAGTCGGCAAAGAATGCCTCTATAGCCTTGTGCGTCATATAAACGTCCGTCTTTGCTACGACCTCGTAAGGAGCGTGCATGGAAATAACGGGAACGCCGATATCAACCGTATCGACATTGTGCTGTGCAATGAATTTTGCAACTGTGCCGCCGCCACCGCCGTCAACCTTACCAAGCTCTGCCGTCTGCCAGATAACGCCGTTTGCGTCAAAGAGATTGCGTACATATCCTACATATTCCGCACTTGCGTCATTAGAACCGGACTTACCTCTTGCACCTGTAAATTTGGTAAGTGCAACACCGTGATTAAGGAAGCAGGCGTTGCGTTTTTCGCAAACTTCGGGGAAGTTGGGATCGAATGCGGCGTTAACATCTGCGGAAAGACACATTGAATTTCTGCGAACGACTGCGTCACTTACACCTGCCGTCTTTGCAAGATCGTCGATTATGTCAAAATAAACGGCGCACTGCATGCCTGTATTTCCCTCGCTCCCGATTTCCTCCTTATCGGCAAGGATCGTCATTATTGTGTGCTTGGGAGCTTTTACAGCCATAACTGCGGTAAGAGAAGGATAGGCGCAAACTCTGTCATCGTGACCGTATGAGCCTATCATTGAACGGTCAAGACCGATATCTCTTGCCTTGTATGCGGGAACACCGCAAAGCTCTGCGGAAAGAAAATCCGCTTCGGTTATGCCGTACTTTTCATTGAGTATGCTGAGGATATTGAGTTTTACGCCTTCAGAAACGTCTTTACCGAAAGTGCGTGAACCCGAAAGCAGGTTGAGCTGTTCTCCGCTTATACCTTCGGAAAGCGACTTTCTCATCTGATCGCCCGCAAGGTGCGGAAGAAGATCGTTTATATAGAATACGGGATCATTTTCATCCTCGCCTATGCAGATATCGACCGTCGTGCCGTCTGCCTTGCTTATCGTGCCGTGAAGTGCAAGCGGTATTGTCGTCCACTGATATTTCTTTATTCCGCCGTAGTAATGCGTTTTGAGGAAGCCCATTCCGTCGGCTTCATAAAGCGGACGCTGCTTCAGGTCTACTCTCGGCGAATCGATATGAGCAGCCGAGAGACGAACGCCCTTGCATATGCATTCGCTGCCTATAACAAATGCGGCAAGAGATTTACCGTGATTGTTATAATAATACTTCTCTCCTGCGGAGACCTTAGTACCGAACTCATAAGGCACAAAGCCTTCTTTTTCAAGCATTACGATCGCTTCCTTTACACATTCGCGCTCGGTTTTGCCGCCGTTAAGGAATTTCTTGTAATCGTCGCAATAAGCGTATGCGTCGTTTATCACGTTTTCGGAAAGCGTTTCAAACGCGTTCTTCTGAGAATAGAACAGCTTTTCTTTAAGATGCTGTGCCTGTGTTTTTTCTTCTGACATATTCTTTTATCCTTTCAAATAATTATTTTTCAAAATGAAAATCTATACGTTTCGTCCGGACCGTCAAGCTCTACCGATTTCTCGTAAAAGCCCCGTATCTTTTCTACGTATCGTTTTGTAGCTGCGTCTGGTATTTTTTCGGGGTCAAGCACACCGCCGGGAGAAATACTCTCGTCTGCAAGCCAGCCGCGCACGGTTCCTATTCCGCCGTGATACGCCGCTGCTATTGTGTTTATTCCGTCAACACGGTAGTCAAGCCAATGAAGATAATATGCTCCGCACATAACGTTGAATTCGGGCTCGAACAGCTCGTCCGCCCCCTGAGGCAGATTGAGGTTTGCCGCCACGTCGACAAAATAAGTGCTTGATTTCATCTGCATAAGACCTATCGCGCCCGATGATGAAACAACTGCATATCTGAAACTTGATTCCGTTTCAATAACAGCCATTATAAAATTGTAATCCACTTTGAATTTAGCGCCGTATTTTTTGGCATATTCAAGCGCTTCCGCGCGTGATATGCTTCCTTCGGCGTCAGTCTTGTTATCGCCATATATGGCTTTGTAATGCTCATAATATGAAAGCACCCTGCGGACATATTTTTTCGTTTCCTTATAAGGAATCTTTTCCGGATCAAGCTTTCCTTCGGCATTTATAAGCGACTTATCGGAAAGCCATCTTTCAACTGTTCCCGGTCCCGCATTATACGCCGCAAGTGCAGAAACATTGTCTTCAAAATATTTGTGCCAATGGGAAAAATAATACGTTCCGCAAATTATGTTCGTCTGCGGATCTTTCAGAGCGGTAAAAGTGTCTTTATAGATATCCTTGTCGTCATTGTCAAAGCCGAGCGCGCCTTTAAGGTCGCCTTCATATGTTGACGGCATTATCTGCATAAGGCCTATCGCTCCGACTCTTGACTCCGCGTCCTTATCAAATCCGCTTTCAGCCTTTATTATAGCAAAAATCATATTTTCGTCAACACCGTATTTGTAAGAATATTTTCTTACATATTCAACGTAATCGCGCGGATACTCTATTTTGTCGAAAAGCTCCTTCACATACGCCGAGCTTCCGCACGTCATAATAAAAACAAAAACCAAAGCAAGCGCAAGCATTTCGCAAACAAGCAAAAGCAAGCTCCGCTGTTTATTTGTCATCGGCGCCTCCTTTTTTCATTTCGGAAATAAAAGCGGAAATTTTTGTTTTCAGCTCATTCTCAGAGCCGTCGTTATTGATTATATAATCGCATTTTGAAACATAGTAATCGCTTTTCGGCTGAAGGCTTATCCGCCTTTCAATATTTTCGGCGGAAATTCCTCCGCGTCTGATTGCGCGCTCGCGTCGGATTTCCTCGCTTGCCGTAACACCTACGGTAACATCGCATGCGCGGTCAAGTCCCGCTTCAAAAAGGAGCGGAGCATCTATTACAATATCCCTTCCGAAAGCCTTCGCGGCATTTATTCTTTCGTAAACCACACCCAGAATTATGGGATGAGCAATGGCTTCAAGTCGCTTCTTTGCTTCTGCAGAGGAAAAAGCTATTTCTGCAAGCTCTTTTCTCGAAACTCTTGCAGTGCCGCAGCTTATATCTATCACTCCGTCACCGAATTCTTTTCTTACAGCATTTATATATTCGGGCTGAACGTCAAGCCCGTGCGATATGGCGTCGCAATCGATGACGGAAAATCCCATATCCGAAAATATAGCGGAAACCGTGCTTTTGCCTGCGCCTATTGCACCGGTAAGACCTATTATCAAATCGCGACACTCCCCTTTCATATGTTTATAACACTGTATCCGGACGCTTTCAGCATACGATTATAGAGTGCAAGCCCTATACCTTTTTCGCCGTCGGAAACGGCGTATATCGTTTGAACGCCCATATCGTCAAATTTTCGCAGTGCCGAAAACAAACGTCTTGCATGCTCCTCCGTATCGGATATTTTTCCGAGACGGACTATGTATTTTCCCGAAAGCACATCTGCGATCTCGTCGGGACAAAGCACGCCCGCATCGGCATTTTCTCTCAGCTTTGATTTTATGAACTCCGCCGCTCTAATGTAGAAATCGTCTCCGTCGCCGCATATAAGATGCATGCTTGCCTGAGGAGCATAATGACGATATTTCATTCCCGGCGCTTCGGGACGTTCGCCGTCATTCAGCTTTTCCGTAACTGCTTTGTCTATCGTGACTCTGCCGCATATATTATGCAGCATTTCAACCGTCACCCCGCCCGGACGGAGCAGCTTTACGCCGTCGCCGTCGGCTTTGACTATTGTCGATTCAAGCCCTATGTCACAATTTCCGCCGTCGATTATCATATCTATACGTCCCGTCATTTCGCGTATAACGGTATCCGCCTCCGTCGGACTCGGTCTGCCCGATATATTTGCCGACGGCGCGGCGATCGGTACGCCGCTCAGCTTTATCAGCGTATGCGCCACAATATCTTTGGGACATCTTACCGCGACCGTGTCAAGTCCGCCCGTGACCTCTTTCGGAATTATATCCTTCTTGGGCATTATCACGGTTATGGGACCTGGCATAAATTTCTCGGCTATCTTCTTATAAAAATCATTTACGAAGCAATATTTCTCTGCGTCGGAAGGCTCGGCAATGTGAATTATAAGCGGATTGTCCGACGGACGTCCCTTAGCCGCATATATCTTTTTTGCCGCCTCGGTGTCAAGCGCCGAAGCGCCGAGTCCGTACACGGTCTCCGTAGGAAAAGCCACAAGTCCTCCGCGCTTTATTATTTCAGCCGCTTCGGAAAGCTGCCCTTCAAGCGGCTTTGAAAAATCAATTTTTACGATTTTTGTCGTCATTTATCGTTACTTCCTTTTAATCTTTCGGCTGTTTCGGCTGCCGAAAGCGCATCTATAAGTCCGTCAAGACCGCCATCCATAATGCTGTCTATGGAATAAAGCGTAAGTCCTATTCTGTGGTCTGTCACTCTGCCCTGCGGAAAGTTATATGTCCTTATTCGTTCGCTGCGATCGCCCGTTCCGACCTGACTCCTGCGTTCACTGGCAATTGCTGAATCACGCTTTGTCCGTTCTATATCGTAAAGTCGTGCGCGAAGAAGCTTCATTGCTTTTTCCTTGTTCTGGAGCTGACTGCGTTCTTCCTGACATTCGACAACAAGTCCCGACGGTTTATGAATTATTCTTATCGCCGATTCGGTCTTGTTTATGTGCTGACCGCCCGCGCCGCTTGATTTGCACGTTTCGATCTGCAGGTCGGCGGGATTTATTTCGATCTCTATATCCTCCGCTTCCGTAAGCACTGCGACCGTCACGGTCGATGTGTGGATTCTTCCCTGCGCTTCGGTTTCGGGTACACGCTGAACCCGATGAACTCCCGATTCGTATTTGAATCGCGAATATGCGCCTTCGCCTTCAACGGAGAACGAAATTTCCTTAAAGCCGCCAAGCTCCGTCGGATTTGACGAAATTATCTCGGTTTTATATTTATGCGTCGCCGCGTACATTGAATACATTCTGTAAAGCGAGCCTGCAAAAAGTGCCGCTTCTTCTCCGCCGGCACCGCCGCGTATTTCAACTATAACGTTCTTTTCGTCGTTCGGATCTTTTGAAATCAAAAGTCCCGTAAGCTCCTCTTCGCAACGGCGGACAGCCTCCTTGCTCTCGGAAAGCTCCTCCTGAGCAAGCTTTTTCAGTTCGGCATCGCCCTCCGAAAGAAGCTCCTCCGCCTCTTTTGTGCGCTTTACCCAATCCTTGTATTCACGGAATTTTTCAACTACGGGCGCGAGCTTTTTCAGCTCTTTCATAGCTTCTCTCAGCTTTGCGGGATCGGAAATATATTCCGCACTTGCAAGCAAGCTTTCCGTTTCCTCGTACTTTTTCTCTATTTCCGCAAGCTTATCAAGCATTTTTACCTCCGTGAAATTTATATTTCAGTTTATTATACTACATATATACTGTAAATTCAAGCGTATTTGCCGATATTTTGTCGCACGCAAAATTGTTATCCGACGGGCGAGCCAGAGGGTGAAAACGCGCGATTTTGAAAGATTTTGCGAGTTTTAGCCCTGCTAAATTAAAAAATACAAATTATTTTCGCAAAAACGCTTGACAAGCCGTAAACATAATGATATAATTTCACCGTTGCATAAAAAGCGGCGCTTTTTTTGCGCGGCTTAAATTCATTACGGAGGAAATACAATGTCAACTTACATGGCAAAAAAAGAAACCGTTTCTCGCGGTTGGTATGTAATTGATGCGGCAGGCAAGCCTCTTGGCAAAACGGCTGTTGCCGCTGCAAATCTTCTCAGAGGTAAAACTCGTCCCGAATTCACACCCAACGTTGATTGCGGTGAATTCGTTATCGTTGTAAACGCTGAGAAAGCAGTTCTCACAGGTAAGAAGCTCGAAAAGAAATTCTACCGTCATCATTCAGGCTACATCGGCGGACTTAAGGAAGTTTCCTACAAGACGCTCATGGCTACAAAGCCCGAACTCGCTATGACTCTCGCAGTCAAGGGAATGCTCCCCAAGAACACTCTCGGCGCTACCGCTCTCACACGTCTTAAGGTTTTCAAAGGCGCAGAGCACAATCATCAGGCTCAGCAGCCCAAAGAATTCATCGTTGACTGAGAGAGAAAGGAGAAATAACAATGTATACAAGTGCTAAACCTTATTTCTACGGTACAGGCAGAAGAAAGAAATCCGTTGCACGCGTCCGTCTTTATCCCGGCACAGGCACAGTTACGATCAACGGTCGTGACATAGACGATTACTTCGGTCTCGAAACACTCAAGCTCATCGTTAACCAGCCTTTTGCAGTTACTTCAACTCAGGGCAAATTCGATGTAGTTTGCACAGCTGCAGGCGGCGGTATTTCCGGTCAGGCAGGCGCTATCCGTCACGGCATTTCCAGAGCCCTTCTCCTCGCTGATGATTCTTACAGAACTCTTCTCAAGAAGGAAGGTCTCCTCACTCGTGACCCGAGAATGAAGGAAAGAAAGAAATACGGTCTCAAAGCCGCTCGTCGTGCTTCCCAGTTCTCAAAGAGATAACAAGTTATCTTACAGAGCAAATTCAAAAGCCCCGATTTTTCGGGGCTTTTCTTTTGTTGACAGGAGCTTTGTTTTTTGATATAATACTTATGCAAGGTTATGCTTTAACAAAACAAATTTTGCAGAAAAACGGAGACGCAAAAATGGGATTCTGGATTTATATGTTGTTTGTCGCTTCAATAATTCCGCTTTTAATGGTTGGATTCGGTGCATATTTTCGTAAAAATGCTCCGAAAGAAATCAATCCGTATTTCGGATACCGGACAAAAAGGTCAATGAGAAATCAGGAAACCTGGCAGTATGCCAATAAGCATTGCGGCAGGCTGTGGTTTGTTATCGGATTGATTATGCTGCTTTTGTCTTACGCCTTAATGGTTGTTATGCTATTGACATTGAACAGAGACTCCACAACGGTCGGCACTTACGGCGGCATTATCTGCGGAGTACAATGCGTCATTCTGATTGCGTCGTGCTTCCCCACCGAATTTGCTTTGAAAAAGAAGTTTGATACGGAAAAATAAAAAAAGATTGTCAAGAAAGAACCGTCCCCGCACGGTTCTTTTTTATTCCGGCAAACAAAAACCTTGACTATTTTCCGCTTTTGCGTTATACTGTTTTAAGCGGCAGAACGCCGAAAGGAGTGCGGTTATGATTGAAATCAGAGAGGTCAAAGGAAAAAGAGCGCTTAGGAGGTTTATAGACTTCCCTCTTTCGCTTTATAAGGACTGCCCGTATTTCACGCCTTATATTTTCGAAGACGAGCTTGCAAATCTCACACCGGGCAAAAATCCGGCGTCGTCATATTGCGATTTCAAGCTGATGATGGCATATAAGGACGGCAAGGCTGTCGGCAGGATATGCGCGATTATCAGTCGCTTCGCAAATGAAAAATACGGTCAGAAGCGTGTGCGCTTCAACCGCATTGATATGATAGATGATATCGAAGTCACAAAAGCGCTGATAAAGGCGGTTGAAGAGTTCGGCAAGGAACACGGCATGGAAGAAATCTGCGGTCCGCTCGGATACAGCGATCAGGATAAAGAGGGCCTTCTCACGTACGGCTTTGACCAGAAAAATATGTTTGCAACGTTTTATACCTATCCGTATTACGTCGATCATCTCCGCGCACTCGGTTTTGTTGAGGACGCCGTATGGACTGAATACAAAATTCCCGTTCCGGAAACAATCGACCCCACCGTCGCAAAGATTGCGGAGCATGCAAGAAGCCTGTATCATCTCCGCGTTGTAAAAATAAAGCGCAAAAGTCAGCTCAAGCCTTATATTTATAAAGTCCTTGAAATGACGAACAAATGCTATGCCGATCTTTATGAATACGTTCCGATAAGCAAGGATCAGATGACGCACCTTGCGGCGCAATACGTTCCCCTTGTCGACCTCCGTTTCCTTCAGCTTGTGGAAAATGAAGAGGGAGAGCTTGTCGGCTACGGACTTATGATACCCACACCGGTCAATGCACTGAAAAAATGCAACGGTCACCTTTTTCCGTGGGGCTGGATACCGTTTCTGCGCGAGCTGAAAAAATCAAAATCACTCGATATGCTCCTGATATCGGTCGATCCCGAATACAGAAGAAAGGGAGTTGCGGCACTGATTCTCGAAGCGTCAAACAAAAGTTGCCTTGAAAACGGAATTGAATATGCCGAAACAGGCCCGATGCTTACAACAAATCTTGAAATTCAGTCGCTGTGGAGCAGATTTGAAAAAACTCATCACAAAACGCGCGCGTGCTTCCTTAAAAAAATAGACAAATAAAAAATCAAAGGGACTGAAATTTCAGTCCCTTTTCTTTTACGCCGCTTTTGCGGCGCCTTTTTTTATTTTCTTTGCAAAATGAATTATAAGACCTATTATAAGCCCAACAGCCGCAGGACACACCCATCCGAGTCCAAGATCCGCAAAAGGCAAAAGCTCTCCAACGCTTATTATCGCCGCACAAACTTTTGTTTTCGGCAAGCCGAGAGGAAGCGCCTTTACAAAGTCAAACAATGCGGAAACAAAAGTAAACGCCGTAACCGAAACGTAGACAGCTCTGTCATTTGAAAACAGTCTTCCGAAGAGTGCAAGCAAAATAAGCGTCATCGCGAGCGGATACAGAAGCATAAGCACGGGCAACGACCAGCCGATTATCGCACTGAGACCTACGGTCGAGATAAAGAATGATATCACGCAAAAGCCTATCGCCCAGAATTTATATTCAGGCCCTTTCGGGAACATCTCACAGAATGTTTCTCCGCAGCTTGTTATAAGTCCTACCGCAGTTTTCAGGCATGCAAGCGTTACCGTAACGGCAAGAATTATTCCGCCCACGCTGCCAAAGTAATGCGTGGCTATAACGTAAAGCGCCTCGCCTCCGTCTGCCGCAAGCGGATATACGGCTCTGCTTTGCGCACCGATTATCGCAAGTGCGGCATAGATAAACGCCATAATAGCGCATCCGAAAAGCCCGGATGTGATCGTATTTCCGGCTATCGCCGAAGGTTCTTTTACATCAAGTCCTTTTATTGCGTTTACAACAACTATACCGAACGCAAGGCTGGCAAGCGCGTCCATTGTGTTGTATCCGTCAAGAAAACCCTGAAAAAACGAATTGTTTACATAAGCCGCTTCAGGAGAAAGTCCCGAAACAGAACCCATAGGTTTTACAAGTGCGGTGACTGCGAGCAGTGCAAGACTTATAAGAAACATCGGTGTAAGTATTTTACCTACCCATGTAAGTATTTTTCCCGGTCTGAGCGAGAACCACAGAACTGCCGCAAAGAACACAAGCGCAAATGCCCATACAAGCCATTTTGCCGTTCCATCGCTGACGAGCGGCTTTATACCTACGGAAAAGGAAGTGGAAGCGCAACGCGGTATAGCAAAAAACGGTCCTATCGAAAGATAAAGCGCGCACGTAAAAAATACGCCGTATCTTTTCCCTATCCTGCTGCTGAGTTCAAGCAAACCGTCGCTGCGGCTCATGCCGAGAGAAGCCACGCCAAGAAGCGGAATTCCGACGCCCGTTATCAGAAAGCCTATTATCGCCTTCCATACGTTTGCCCCTGCCGATTGCCCCATAAACACAGGAAAAATAAGGTTTCCTGCTCCGAAAAACAATCCGAAAAGCATGCTGCCTACGGCAAAGGTTTCGGTTAAACTGAGTCTTTTCTTCATTTTGAGTCCTTTGATTAATGTATTTTGTCAAGTATATCATAAAAACATGCAAAACGCAACAGGTTTTAAGTTTTATTTTTTTATTTATTTTATCCGGCACATAAAAAATCCCCGCCGAAGCGGGGATCTTTTCATTCCTGTTCTTGTTCGTCGTAATACTGTGCCTGTGCGTTCCAGAGCTCATAATATTTTCCGCTCTCGTCGGAAAGGAGCCCGTCGTGCGTGCCGACCTGAACAACGGAGCCGTGATCGAACACTGCAATCTTGTCGCAGAAGCGGCAGGAGGAGAGCCTGTGACTTATATAGACCGCCGTCCTGTCTGTCACCATCTCGCTGAATCTTGAATATATCTCGGATTCGGCAATGGGGTCGAGAGCCGCCGTCGGCTCGTCGAGAATAATAAACGGAGCGTTTTTATAAAGCGCGCGGGCAATGGCGATTTTCTGCGCTTCGCCGCCCGAAACGTTCACGCCGTTTTTATCGAGGTTCTTATAAAGATATGTGTCAAGCCCCTGCGGCATTTTTTCGGCGTCGAGGATAAAGCCCGCTTTTTCAAGGCAGGAATTGACTTTTCCCGCATCGTAGCTTGAATTTATCGCCACATTCTGCCCGAGCGGCAGAGCGAACAGACGGAAATCCTGGAATACAACGGAGAAAACGGAGATGTAATCGAGATAATTGTATTTTCTTATGTTGATACCGTTGAGGAGAATTTCGCCCTCGTCCGGGTCATAAAGGCGGCAGAGGAGCTTTATAAAGGTTGTCTTGCCGCTGCCGTTCTGTCCCACCACGGCGAGCTTTTCGCCGATGTTGAACTTGAACGAAACATGGCGGAGCGCATAATTTTCGCTGCCGGGATATTTGAAGGAAACGTCGCGGAATTCAATTTCATAGTCGTTGTCCATGCGCTTTTCAACGGTAAGCGAGCCCTGATACATTTTGTTCGGGATATCAAGAAAGTCAAACGTGAGCTTTAAGAATTCCGCATTGTTGCGGAGCTCGTTAAGAGAGGTTATCATCGTTCTTATTGCACCGGCAACCATTGTGAGCGCACCGATATACTGCGTTATCTCGCCGACGCCGAACGCACCCGCCCATGCCTTAAGGCATACGAACACATAGGCACAGCCTGTGAAAATGACGGACACGGCGATTGAAGCCGCATAGAGAGGACCGATCTTTGTGCGCACAGCTTTTGCATAAAAGCCTTTGGAGGCGAATGCATCCTCTTTGTTGTTTGAGAACTTTACAGAAAATCTGTCCTGGCAGTACACGCGGATATCCGCCATCCACTTGCTTTCGTATGCAAGGTCATAGAAAAAACCGAACAACTGATTTAAGAGATTGTGCCTGTTTGCATTTTGAGCATAAAATTTTCCGGCAACGTTTTCGATTGCGGGCGAAATATATGTCACAAGCATAAGAACGGCGATTATTCCGAGAATAAAGAGCGGACTGTTCAAAACTGTAAGCCCCCCTGCGCTCTCCGGCACTCTGCGGACAAAGAGGGTGACTGTCATCGCGATACCGCCGGCAAGCGTTGCAACAGCGGAGAGAAAATCCATAAAGCGCCATTCAACGCTTCCGAGCCCCCTGCCGTTTGCATTGGCATTCTGCTGTATTTTGTTATACAGAATATGCGTATCGCCGCTATCCATATCGGCATAATCCATATCCATAAATTTATCGCGATAAAGCTTATCAATCGAATACCATTCCAGTTGCCCGTAAATACTTATTCCTTTGTTTATAAAAGCGGAAACAAGCGCAATAACGGCGGCGGAAGCAAGCGATATTATGACATATGTTTTCAGCTTTTCGGGGTCTCTTCCGCCCGCAAGCTCGCCGATTATCAGTGCGGAAAGATAAATACCGACATAAGGCGTCAGCGCCGACCAGATTGTGTTTATTATTGACAGCACCGTGTATTGCGGGTTTGCGCGATAAAGCAGTTTCACTCCGCGCAGCGTCATTTTCATTGCCTCTTTGCGGGGCATAAGAGCTGTTTTTTCAGTTTTCTTCTTCATTTTCTTTGCCTCCGTCCCTGTAATACTGGCTCTGAACATCGAAAAATTCCTTGTATTTGCCGCCGAGCGCCATAAGCTCATCGTGCGTGCCCTCCTCGGCTATGACGCTTCCGTCGAGCAGGATTATCCTGTCACAAAAGCGCGTCGAGGCAAGGCGGTGAGAAATATAAATAGATGAGCGTCCCTCCGCCATAGCGTTGTATTTATTATACATATCTGCTTCGGCAATCGGGTCGAGAGCCGCCGTCGGCTCGTCGAGGACGAGTATAGGCGCATTTTTATAGAGCGCGCGGGCAAGCATGAGTCTCTGCGTTTCGCCGCCGGAAAGTGCCACCGCGTCATCATAAACGTCACGCACGAGCTTTGTATCGTATTTTTCGGGGAGCGACTCTATCTTTTCGCAAAGTCCCGCTTTGTCGGCGCAGCTGCGGACAGCATCCATATCGATATTGCCGTCCATATCCTGCGCTATGTTCTGCGCTATCGTTGCGGCGATGATGTCAAAATTCTGAAATACTGCGGAAAAGAGCTTATAATAATCGCGGCGGTTATATTTTCTTATATCCTCGCCGTTGAGCAGTACTCTGCCCTCTGTCGGGTCGTAGAAGCCGCAGATGAGGCGGACGAGAGTCGTTTTTCCCGCGCCGTTCATACCGACGACAGCGAGCTTTTCTCCGGGATGAAGCGTGAGATTTATGTTCTTCAGCACGTCTCTCTCCGTTTCGGGATAACGGAAGGTGACGTTTTCAAGCCTGATTTCGTATTTGCCGTTTGAGTCGATTTCAAGCGGCTCGCCGTCCTCAAACCTGAATATTTCGGGATATTCAAGCATTTCGCGGACGGTTGAAATGTCAAGGCTTTGTTTGTAGAGCGTATTTACATTTCCGAGTATCCATCTGACCCAGTTTGTAAAGCTGCCGAAGGCTGCAAAATAAAGGACGAATTCAGCCGCGGAAAGGTTGCCCGCAATCGCCATATTTATCAGATACGCATATGCGATTCCGTTGCGGAGGAATGTGAGGATGATATCCGAAACGGAGCTTATCATATTGACGTTCTGCTCCTTGCGTTTGAGGGCGAGGGTGAGATTCTGCGCCTTATCGTAAATTTCCGTAAGCCATGGTTTTATTCCGAAAATGCGCAGATCCTTTGCGTATTCCGAGCCGGAGCCGACGGTGTTTACATAATCCATTCTGCGCCCCTGCTCGGAAAACTCCGTGCGGTGTCTGTATCCGAATCCGCCGACCTTCTTGTTTACAAAGAATCCGACAATCGATGTTGCAAGCACAACGGCAATGACCCAAAAATCAAGCCTTGAAAGCATTGCAAGATAAATCGCAAAGCCGAGCACATTTTTCAGAAGCTGAACAAGCGTGTTCCATATCGCTTCCGTTGCACTTCTGTTGTTGTTTGTGGCGCCCGAAGCGCTATTCGCAAGGTCGCGGAATTCCTTTTTCTCTGTGTTCGGATATGACGTTGTCATCATCTTGCCGCATATCAGTCCTATTATATATGACCTTATTGTAATGCGCCCGTACAGCGCGTTTTCTCCGACATACGAATTTGCGCAATTCAAAAGCATCCTCGCGCCGATAAAAACAAGTATCGTGAGAAGCAGATATGTAAGCGACTTCTGCGTTTCAACGGCGGAAATAACCGCGGGAGAAATGAAAAGCAAAACAAGGCTCTGCCCCAGCGCTATGATGACCTGCGCAAGGCAAAGGAAGATGACCTTCTTCTCTTTTATCTTCCATGCCGTGCCGATCATCCAGCAGCTGTTCTGCCACATGTTGTATTTAGGTTTTTTCGGCTTTTCCTTTTTGATTTTTTCTTTTGCCAAGGTGTTTCCCTCCCTTTTTGTTTTACGGTCACAGCATATCATAAAAAGAGCGATTCGGCTCATTTTTGTGACGAATCGCTCTTATTTTGTGACGAATTGCAAAAATCACCCCTGCGGAAGCAGAATTTCGGTCGTAAATGCGCCGTCCTCGCTGTTTCGCGAGAGGAAGCCGTCGTATTTACTAACAACCTCGTCTATGCTTACAAGTCCGAATCCGTGCGAACCCTCGCGCTTTGTCGATGAAAACAGTCCGTTGATTTTTTTCAGCTTTTTTCCGGCTGTAAAGTTTGTAAACGAGATATAAAGCTGTGTTCCTTTCATATCCATATAAACGCGGATAACTCTTTCCCCCTCCGGCAGGGCGACGCTCGCGTCAATCGCGTTATCGAAAAGATTACCGATTATAACGCAAAGATCGAGGTCGCTTATTTTCAGCGCAACGGGAATGTGCGCCGTCGCTTTGACTTCAATTCCCTTCGATTTTGCAAGCGATATCTTGCTGTTCAGAATGGCGTCTGCCATAGCGTTGCCTGTTTTTATAACGGTATCGACGGTATTCAGATCGGTATCAAGCTCGTCAAGGTATTTCTTTATTGCGTCCATATCGCCCTTCGCCGCATATGCCTTCATAACGCCTATGTGATTGCGATAGTCGTGGCGCCAACGACGTATCTGCTTATACATCGTCTCAACTTCGGCATAATGCGTTTCGATAAGCTCTCTTTGATATTCGGCAATTCTTTTATCGTTTTTTCTCATTGTTCCCTGCCTCAATTCATTTCGATTATCGCGCGGTTTATAGCTTCATATGCTCCCCGCGGCAGGGGAACCTCGTCCCCGCCTGCAAGATAGACGCAGTTTTTCGACGTCCGACGAACATAGTCAAGATTTATTATGCTCTGTCTTCCCGTTCGGAAGAATCTGCTGTCAAGCTCTTTTTCAATCTCCGAGAGAGTTTTTCTTACGGTTATGTCGCTCTTTGCGTGAATCGTTATATCGTTTTTGCAGACGTCTATATATTTTATCTCGCGTATCGGTATGCGGAAAATCTCATCCTCAGTTTTCAATATTACCGTTTTTTCATCCTTCTTGATTTTTACAGCCGCGCGATTGAGCACTTCAAAAAGCTTTTCGGCTTTCAAGGGCTTCATAAGATAATGAAGCGCCGCAACATCATAGCCTTCGCTTATATAATCCGAATACCCCGTGATGAACACTATCTGCACGGTCTCGCTCTTTTTCCGCACCTGCTTTGCAAGCGCAACTCCGTCCGTTTCGCCCATTTCAATATCCAGAAGAAGAATATCAAAATCATTTTCCTCTTCAAAATCGAAAAGAAAGCTTTCCGCACTATTATACGTTTTTATTTTTATGTTATGACCGTTTTCCCGCGCCCACTGTGATGTAAGACTTTCCGTCAGATCAACTTGCGCAGCGTCGTCATCGCAAATGCCGATTTTAAGGTTCATAAAAGCTTTCTTTCCTCCGTTATGAATTACATATAAATTTTATCACACCAATGTGCGAAAATCAAGCGTGAAAAAATCCGTTATTTTTTATAAATCCATTGACAAATCTGTTTTGTAGCTGTATAATAGCCGCAACAAAGGCAAAGATGTCTTTCCGATTGTCGGAGGGACATCTTTGCCTTTTTTTATTAGGAAGGAAATGTTTATGAAAAAAGCAGAAGGATTTTCATATATAAAAACAAGTAAACGCTATGTCTGTAATTACAGCGGCGGCGTATGGGAAAAAGGCAGACTTATACGCAATGCAAGCGTAACTCTCAATGAATCGGCTTGCGTGCTTCAATATGCGCAGACCTGCTTTGAAGGACTGAAAGCCTATCGCACAGATAACGGTCATATTGTTTGTTTCCGTCCCGATCTGAACGAGAAACGTCTTGCGGATTCGTGCAGGCGCATGGTAATTCCTCCTCTTCCTGACGGAATGTTCACAGAAGCCGTAAAAAAGGTTGTCCTTGCAAACCGGAAGTGGATTCCCGATGCCGACATCGGCTCGCTTTACATTCGTCCTTTCATATTCGGGACAGATGCAGTCATCGGAGTAAAGCCCGCAACAGAATTTCAGTTCCGTGTTCTTGCAACGCCTGTCGGCTCATATTTTCACGGCGGAATCTCTCCACTGCGAATTCGCATCTGCGATTTTGACCGTGCCGCACCTCACGGAACGGGGCATATCAAAGCGGGGCTGAACTACGCAATGAGTCTTTATGCGATAACCGACGCGCATGAAAAGGGTTATGACGAAAACCTGTATCTTGATTCTGCCACACGGACATATATTGAAGAGACCGGCGGTGCGAACATCATTTTCATAACCGATGACGGAACACTTGTAACACCGAAATCCGATACGATTCTTCCCTCCGTCACAAGACGTTCACTGATTTATGTAGCCGAGCATTATCTCGGTATGAAAACGGAAGAAAGAAAAATATCGCTTTCCGAAATCGGCAACTTCCGGGAATGCGGACTTTGCGGAACGGCAGCCGTCATTTCTCCCGTCGGAACAATAGACGATCACGGAAAGGAAATCCGATATGACATGAGCGATTTTGAAAGCACCGTTATCGCAAAGCTTTATCACACGCTGACCGGCATCCAGCGCGGAAAAATCAAGGCTCCCGAAGGCTGGATAATGAAAATCAAATAAAAATATGCCCCCGCGTTTTGCGGGGGCATTGATTTATTTTCCGTCCTTATAAACCATGTGTTCAACTATGACAATGTCGTCTGTCTGACCGGGAGCGTAATCATCCGAAAGAACGGACACCTTGAATGCATAGTCAAACGTCACGTTTTTCTTATTCGTGAGCACGGTAAACTCCGTGCTGCCGTTTTCGACAGTTGCCCTATAATCGAACGTGCGGCCGTCAAACTCGTATTTTCCGTCATTTGTCTGCGAGTATTCTCTTTTGAGCACGACGTCACCCTCGCGCTTCGCCCCGCACCCAATCAAGAGCAGGGCCATTGAAACAACAAGCAAAATAGCGACAAATTTTTTTATAAAAATTTCCTCCTTTGATCTTCATGGGTTATTTTTCAGCGTAAGCACCATCCGGTGATGCCATTGCTTTGCTTTATAATATCACAAAATGCGATCGATATCAAGAACTTTGTGGAATATTATGTATATTTCTTTGTTTTGAGGCAGCCACTCCTAATTGAGCAAAATCCCGAAGGACTTTCCTTCGGGATTTTTATTTTTTATGTTATCCGTCAACCTCAACTGTACCGTCAGGTTTTATGGTTATCTTCATTCCGTCTTTGACGTAATCAAGAAATTCTTCGCCGAGACAATCTATAACGGGAAGCGGCGTACCTTCAAGCCATACATCCGAAAGTACGGCACCTGCCGCCGCAAGAGAATCTATCGGCTCCGAAAAAAGCATACACGCCGGCTGACGTTTCATAGCGCAGGCGCAGTAAAGAACAAGTCCGCCCGTTGTAGAGCCTATTGTTCTCGGCAAACAAAGCGCCTTCCCGAGCATCTGTTTTCCGTAAAGATCGGGATTGTTCTGGTCGCCGCACGTTGCTTTTTTATCTCCGAACTGGAGCGCCTTCTGAAAGGAAGCAAGCGTATTCAGTCCGCCGTGAGAAACGAGCGCCTCAGCCGTAAGGCTTCCGGGCGCAACTACTCTGCCCTTAAAAGTTTTCATTATTTTCTGCCCCCCTTCGTGATCTGAACAAGTATTTCATCATCCGTATAATATCTTGCGCTTGTGTATGTTCTCAGCTTATTGCTCGACGTTATAACGGGCATTTTTGTGCTGAGAGGGTTGTTCATATACATAAGCGGGCAGATATAACTCGTTATAACGCCCGTTTTGCGAAGTCTTTCCGCATAAGGCGTTTTTTCAAATTCTTTCAGAACGCCGGGTGCTGCCGTAAACACCGTAGGGATAACGACTTTTGTGTTTCCCGCTTCTTTAAGTCCCGCTTCAACCTTTTCCGTCCATGAAATAAGTTGGTTCAGGCTCATATGCGGACAGCCCATAAAACAGAGCTTCGGTTTTGCGTCCTTGTTCTTCCAAATTACAGGATAGCTGTCATACACGCGCTTCAGCTCCGCATCGTCTATAACGTAAACCTTGGCGTCCTCTTTTATGAGCGACTCGCCGAGTTCAACTGCTTCCGGAGTTATGTTTTCAACGTGATAAAGACCAACCGCACCGTTTGACGCCGTCGCCGCGCCAAAGTCTTTCAGATATGTCTTTGCGGCATCGTCAAGCTTGCCGCCGAGCCATTTATCAAGTCCCTTGATATAAGGAACATCCTCCATAACCTTCATACCGACAGCCGAGCCGAGAAGCTGTGCTTCGGGCTTTTTCGTCGTTTTTATTTCAATTATCCAATCTGCGCGTCTGCCCTCATCCTTGAGAAATCCGAACGACGGAACATATCCTACGACAGAACCCATAAGATCGATGATTCCTGAGTTTCTGTTACAGCGCGCTCCCAGAACAGAGTTCGCGTAAACAACGGCTGACGATTCCGACCAGGAAAGAACATCTCCCTTTTTCGGTGTGTTGCCGACTTCGTCCATATAACAAGTGCAAGTAAATGCGTCCTTATCCATAAGTCCGAGTTTTTCAAGCTGAGCTTCATAGAAATCCTGCTTTGAATACATAAATTTCTTAAAGACGAGATCCTGAATAAGACTGCTGGGAACATTCTTGTCGAGCGGGCGAGGATCTGCTGAGAATTTCTGCTGTGATACGGCGCCCGTCTCAATAAGCTGATCCATAAGCGCATAAACGGGTGCGAGCGCTTTAAGTCCGAACGAGGTGACAAGGTGATTATACTTGCTTGTTACGGGCACCATCTCGTCGGCGCCGAAAAGCTCGCCGTAGCGGACAAGCGTTTCCATAACCTTAGCCATCGTTTCGCCGCGACTTCCACCAAGTATCGCGGACTGCTCTTCTGTCAGTTTCATTTTATATTCCATATGTCCTGTTTTCCGCCTTTCTTTATATTCTCATAGCAGTTTCGTATGCTTCCCATACGACCGTGCGGAGGTTACCCACCTTATCACAATCGCCGACAAGATAAACGTTTCCGCCCTTTTCCGTAAGCGGAGCGGGAATGTATCCTGCGCAGCTGATAACGGAATCACACTTAACTTCAATGTCTTCTCCGTCTTTCTTCGTGCAGACGATAGCTCCGTCCTTAACGGCTTTAAGTGCGGTCTCGAGATATACCGGTACTTTGTTCAGTGCAAACCATTCGCGCAGATAAGAGGAGTTTGCAAGACAAACGCCCTTCTGGCTTACAAGGTCATCTTTCATTTCAACAATTATCGGCTTTTTACCCTTGAGCGCAAGCTCATATGCAATTTCGCAACCTGTGAGTCCGCCGCCGATGACCGCAACCGTTTCTCCCACTTCTTTTCCGCGAAGAAAATCACATGCTTCAACCATTTTTTCATATCCCGGAACACGGCGCAGATAACGCGGCGTTGCGCCCGTAGCTATTATAACGGGTGCATAACCGAATACGGAAATATCTTTTACTTCGTCATTTAGATGAACCTCTATACCGAGCTTCTCCATCTGACGACGATACCAAGCGAGAAGATCGCGCAACTTGCCCTTGTACGACTCTGCGCTTGCTGCAATGAACGCACCGCCAAGCTCGCCCGTTTTCTCGTGTATAACGGGATTATGCCCGCGAAGTTTGAGCACTCTTGCGGCTTCCATGCCGCCTATACCTCCGCCTATTATATGCACCGTCTTTGACGCTTTTGCTTCTTCTATATAATGCTTGTTCCACTGCATCATTTCGGCGTTTACGGCACAGCGGGCAAGATGCAGGCTGTCCGAAAGATCCTGATCGTTCGGTACGCCTTTGTAGTGACACATATTGAAGCAACCGTTGTGACAGAGGATGCATGGTCTTATATCGTCTTCTCTGCCCTCCGTCAGCTTTGTTATCCATTCAGGGTCGGCAAGGAACTGACGCGCAAAGCCTGCGCCGTCGAGCTTGCCTTCGGAAATAGATTCCGCCGCAACCTTCGGATCAAGTCTGCCCGCGCAGATAACAGGAATATCGACGAATTTTTTTATATGCTCAACGTCTGCAAGGTTGCAGTTTTCGGGCATGTATATCGGCGGATGCGCCCAATACCATGCGTCGTATGTGCCGTTGTCGCAGTTAAGACAGTCATAGCCTGCGTCCTGAAGGTATTTTGCCGCCTTTTCGGATTCTTCCATATCGCGTCCGACTTCGACATAATCCTCACCCGGAAGCGCGCCTTCACGGAAGCCTTTTGTCTTTGATATAACACTGTAACGAAGCGATACGGGGAAATCTTCTCCGCATTCCTTCTTTATTGCTTTAACTATTTCCACAGGGAAACGGTATCTGTTTTCAAATGAGCCGCCATAATCGTCCGTACGCTTGTTTACATATTTGAGCGTAAACTGATCAAGCAGATATCCCTCGTGTACGGCATGAACTTCAACACCGTCAACGCCTGCATCCTTGAGCATTTTGGAGCAGAGTGCGAAAGCGTCTATAAAGTGATGTATTTCTTCTACCGTCATTTCTCTTGACGGAACTTTATCGGACCAACGGTTCGGAGAAGGACTTGCGCTCGCCGTTATCTTGTCAAGATCCATGAAAGGCTTGCTTATCGCACGGAGGAACTTGTTTGTATAAAGAGTCTCCATCATCGAACTTATCGTAAACGAGCGCCCGAAGCCCGCCGTAAGCTGAACGAAAAGCTTTGCTCCCGTTTTATGGAATTCGGGCATCCATTTTTTCAGGTCCTCATACATTTTCTTGTTCTTATAAAGCCACTGACCGAACATGGGATTATAAACCGGCTGACAACCCGGCATTACAAGTCCGGCGTTGTTTTTCGCCACTTCGAGTATAAAGCGTGCGCCATCCTTGTCAAAATGATTTTTCTCCATCCAGCCAAAGAGGTCCGTTCCTCCCATACTCGTAAGAACTATACGGTTCTTGATTTCGCAATTGCCGATTTTCCACGGCGTAAACAAGGGGTTAAGTTTCTGATCCATTTGATTTCCCTCCGTAACAGATATCGTATTTTCCGGCGTCTGATGCCGAACTATTGTTATTATTATAACATATATACAAATAAAACACAAGTTTTTACTCGATTTTTTCAGCAATTATTACATGTTTTTTAGCTTTTTGTTTTTCCTCTGCAAAAACAATAATTATTTCGCATCATTTTACCCATATATAACGAATTTTTAACTCCACAGTACGATATCACAAAGAAATCTAATAAGTACACTTCTCTTTTCCTCCTTGAATTTCGTATTTATATGTGTTATAATTAAGCAAATATCAGCGGCAAATTGTCAGCCGCATCAAACCGAAAGGATTTTTGTCTATGAACAAAAACGCAAAATGGATATACTCTCCCAAAAACAAGGACAACAGAGTTATCACCTTTTCAAAAAAGATAAATCTTTTGGGCGAAGTTAAAAAGGCAACGCTTTATGCAAGCGCGATCGGTCTTTACTTTGCCGAAATAAACGGAAAGCGCGTAAGCGACGCCGTGTTCACTCCCGGCTGGACTACGGGAAACGTCCATACTCAGTATCAGAAATACGACGTTACAAAAATGCTCACATCGAAGAAAGCCGAACTTTCGCTTACAGCCGGTAAGGGCTGGGCGATTGGTTACCTCACCTGGAACGAATGGAACAACCTCTATGCCGACCATATGAGCGTTATCGCAGCACTTGAAGTTACATACAAGGACGGCACAAAGGAAAGCTTCTGCACAGATGAAACGTGGAGCGTTCACACATCTCACATTATAGATTCCGAAATATATCACGGCGAAACGGTCGATCTCACCGCAGACATTATATCTCTCGGCAAAGCTGCCGTCGACACAACCGTAAAAACCAAGCTCTTTGCGCAGATAGGCGAGTTTGTCCGCGAGCACGAAAGAATCGCTCCGATGCAGGTTATAATCACACCGAAAGGCGAAAAAGTAATAGACTTCGGTCAGAATATGACGGGCTATGTTGAAGTACGCGTTCACGGTAAACGCGGCGACAGAATAGTTTTCACTCACGCCGAAGTTCTTGATAACGACGGCAATTTCTACAGCGAAAATATGCGTTCCGCAAGAAACAGAATAGAATATGTTCTTTCCGGCGGCAATGATGTTTTCAAACCCTCGTTCTCATTTCAGGGATACAGATATATCCGTCTCGAAGAATATCCGTTTGACACGGTAGATCCCGACTGCTTTACTTCCGTCGCCGTTTATTCCGATATAAATCGCACAGGCTTTTTCGCTTGCGGAGACGCAAAAGTAAATCAGCTTTATCACAATGTGCTGTGGGGTCAGAGAAGCAACTATCTAGATGTTCCCACAGATTGCCCTCAGAGAGATGAACGTCTCGGCTGGACGGGCGATGCACAGGTATTCTGCCGTGCCGGCGCATATAACTTCAATGTTAAAAACTTCTTCCGTAAATGGCTCTCGGACTGTGCTGCAGAACAGAGCCTCCGCGATGACGGCGGCGTTCCGATAGTCGTTCCCAACGGTCTGCGTTCGACAGGCGTTGCCTCCGCATGGTCGGATTGTGCTGCAATAATTCCGTGGGAAATGTATCTTGCCTACGGCGACAAGGAAATGCTTCGTGAAAATTTCCCCATGATGAAAAAATGGGTAGAATATATCCGCCACGCAGGCACTATCGAATGTCTTTGGACAGACCGTTGGCAATATGGCGATTGGCTCGCTATGGACGGCGAAGGCAACAAGCGTTGCACAGGCGCAACTCAGGTCGACCTTGTTGCATCCGCATATTATGCAAACTCCGTTCAGTGCGTAATAAATGCCGGAAAAATTCTCGGTGAAGACGTTTCCGCATATGAAAAGCTTCATGAGAATATTATCATTGCTTTTAATGACAACTTTATGGAAAACGGCATGCCCTGTATGTCAAAGCATATCTCCTGCCGACACGAAAAAAACAGCGAAGAACAGCAGAATGTCCGCGCGATAACACAGACAACGCTTGTACTTATTCTTCATTTCAAACTTTATCAGACAGAAGAGGTAAGAAAAAATCTTGCCGCAAAGCTTGTCGAAATTATACATGAAAACGGCGACAGAATATCCACCGGATTTGTCGGTACACCGTATATTCTTCACGTTCTTACGGATAACGGCTATACGGATGTCGCATATAAGCTCCTGCTTCAGGAAAAAATGCCGTCATGGCTTTACTCTGTAAATCACGGCGCTACTACGATGTGGGAAAGATGGAACTGCGTGAAAGATGACGGCACTTTCAGCGATGTCAGCATGACATCATTCAACCACTATGCATACGGCGCGGTCGCCGATTGGCTTTACGGCGATGTTGCGGGAATAGTTTCCCTTGCAGACGGTGCAGGATATTCTCATATCTCAATCGCACCTAAGCCTTCACGCAAGCTCGGCTTTGTAAATTGCAAAGTTGAAACGGGACACGGTGCCGTGGTTTCAAAGTGGTATTACGGAAAAGAATTCGTCCACTATGAGTTTGAAATTCCCGAAGGAACGACAGCAGAGCTTAAACTTACCGACGGCACAGAAAAAACTCTTGCGGCGGGCAAATATATGTTCACCTCAAAAGCACCAGAATATGATAAATAATCAGCAAAAAGCACCGGCAAGAGCATCTGCATAATTAGCGGTAAAATTGAAATCAGCCACCACGATTTTCGCGGTGGCTTTTTAATATGCAGAAACCAAAGAAAAGCCCCGCACGAGGCGGGGCAAAAAATTATTCCGCAAGCAATGTTTCAATTTCTTTTCGTTGTTCGTTTGTGTACTCATAAACAGTAGCTTTGAACCATTTGTTTTCAATGAAATCTTCTTCAAAAGCATCCATTACTTTTAGTGCAATCCTGAATTGAGAATTGGCTTTTTCAAGTTCACCGTTTTCTTTTAAACGCTTACCCACGACAATCAGCATATCGATCAAATCCTCTGCGGAAAGATTTTTCTGCTTTTGTGCCGCCTCATAGCTATCCTCTCCGTCTAAAAGGGATGCCATTAACTCCAATTTAGAAAAATAAATTTCGGGGATGACTTCAAGAGTGGGCTTGACTAAATCATTCTGACCGTTTTCCTTATAGCACGATGCAAGAATTCGACAAGCATCATATTTCACGGAATCATCCTTGGTAGACTCAATGAGGGTTTTGCAAAGAGTGATTACCTCATCTGCTCTCGTTTGATAATCCAATGTATAAAGCAGATTGTTCAATATAATGTCATTGCCGGGGAATCTCTGCAAGCCTTCGCGCAAAATACGTTCCGATTCTGCTCCATCGGTGAAACGGTATTTATATGCTTCATGACAGATTGCTTCAGCTTGTTTTTCCAGTTCAAATAGATTAAAATCAAAGAGCTCGTCTGTGGAAATGCCAAAGAAGGATGCAATAGCAGGAATCATAGTCACGTCCGGCATTGTATTTCCATTTTCCCATTTCGAAACAGCTTGAAAAGATACCCCAAGATAGTTGGCCAAAACTTCTTGAGATATGTTTTTCTGATTTCTTAACGATTTTATTTTTTCTCCAAGTTTAATCATTGTTGTTCCTCCAAATTGTTTTGGATCAGCGCTTATCCTATTACTATTGTAGCACATTGTTGCTTAAAAACAATAACTCATTTGGAGAGAATTTTTCTAACATTGGTTGAGCTTATTTACTTTCCCGACACTCGCGTACGGGGCAAGCATAGCGCATGGCAGTCCACCGCGCCAAATCGGGCAGAAGCCCGAATCCACCATCCGCAGAAGAACGGCTCACAAAAGCCTTCCTCCGGGAGGAAGGGGGACCGCGATAGCGGTGGAAGGAGCCTGCGGAAATTTAAGTTCGCGCGCTTTATTGTAACGCACTCTCCCTCAGTCTCCTGCGGCGACAACTCCCTCCCGGAGGGAGCCTTTCGTAAGTTCACATCAATAGAAAAACACCACCAAAGAAAATTCCTTGGTGGTGTTCGTGTTTTCTCCGCTAAAGTTGCAGAGGCGAGCCGGTGCTTTTTTTATTATTTTACATCAAGTGAGCCTGTGGTAATAAGTCTGCCGGATGAACGACTGAATATCATTATATCGTCATCCGTTATATCAAAGCGAACCTTCTGACCTATTCCGTAGGTTATGCCACCGAATATAACGCCCGTAAGCAGTAGATTACCCATTCTTATTCTTACTGTAGTTTCCATACCGGTAGGCATTGCGCTGTATATCTCGCCCTCGATCTTGCCGTCCGGCACGATCTTTATGGCTTCGGGGCGGACACCTATTATAAAGTCTCTGTCGGTTGCGGGCTTTTCTTCCTCTATTTCGGTCTCCTCAACCTTTGCTATATGACATCGGAACTTGACGTCCTTATTACCTTTTTCAACGTTTTTCTTGTCAAGCGCTCTCCTGCGACGAAGCTCTTCCTTTGCTTCATCGACTGCCTTGTCACTTCGCTGCCACTCGGCAAGAGCAAGTCCCGCCGCTCTGAACGTAGCATGTACGGCATTTTCAAGCATCGAAAGCTCTATTCCATCGCCCTTCTGATCGCCTTCCGCTTCTATGAAGTTTATCTGCGGATTTCCTACGAAATCTGCAACAAATGTGTTTGCGGGTTTTCCGTAGACCGTAAGCGGAGCGTCATACTGCTGAAGCACGCCGTTGTCTATAAGGCATATCTTTGTTGCAAGCGTCATTGCTTCCATCTGATCGTGGGTAACATACACAAACGTACTTCCCGTATCAAGGTGAAGTCGCTGAAGCTCACTTCTCATTTCAAGACGAAGCTTTGCGTCAAGGTTTGAAAGCGGCTCATCCATGAACAGCACTGTCGGCTCCGGAGCAAGCGTTCTTGCAATAGCAACTCTCTGCTGCTGACCGCCGGAAAGCTCTGCCGGATAACGATCCATAAACATACCTATCTTAACTATCCTTGAAACTCTGCGAACGGAAAGATCTATCTCCTCTTTTGTGAGCTTTCTTACCGAAGTAACGGTCTTTCCGTCTTTCACATATTCAAACTCGTCATTCAACGTATAGCCCTGCTTTGCCGCAGCTGCTTTTTCATCCGCAATTCTGGCGTTGAGCGATACGATAATGCTGTCCGCTTTTGCCTTCGCATTGCTTTCGTTGTCAAATCCATAAGAAAGTATTTTCTTGGCGGTAAAAATTGAAACCGTATAGGTATCTATAAGCTTGAGCTGCGCTTTTTCATTATCTATCGCACCGTCCTTGCCGCGACACTCCGAAAGGAGCGATACAACCTTTTCGGGCTGTGAAAGCACGGATATAAGCTTATGTGCTTCTCTTGCCTCAAATGATATCTTCGGAAGCTCCTCTTTTACGTTTGAAAGTCCGAACGATATATTCTGATAAACAGTCATATTCGGCCACAAAGCATAGTTCTGGAAAAGAAATCCCACTTTTCTTTTGTTTGCGGGAATGTTTATTCCCTGCTCACTGTCGAATACAACCTTTCCGCCTATCGTTATTCTGCCGCTTGTAGGCGTTTCAAGTCCCGCTATCATACGAAGAGTCGTCGTTTTACCGCAACCGGAAGGCCCGAGAAGGGTAACGAAAGCGTTATCCTCTATTTTAAGATCAAGATGTTCGACAGCATAAAAGTTGCCCCATCTTTTTGTAACATCTGTAAGAATGATTTCCGGCATAATTAACCTCCAATACCTTTGTCAAGACTTGCGCCCGTCAGTTTGTTTATAAGCGCGTTGCATATAAGCACCGTCACTATCAGTATAAGGTTCATACCGCTTGAGAATGCGGCAAGTCCCATTTCGTCAAAATAGTCCATCGTTGTGGAAAGTATCGTTCCGATACCGCTTAGCATCATAAACAGGGAAAGCTCTCTTATACACGTTGTAAAAGGAAGCAGATATCCAGAAAGAATTGATGTTTTCTGTATCGGTATTATTATGCGGAACATTCTCTTTATCCAAGGTATATCCTGAATTATTGCAGATTCTTCTATCTCGCCGCTGAGCTGAAGCATAGAGTTGAGCGACGAACGGCTCGCAAACGGAATATATTTTACTGTTCCTACGATTATAAGAAGTGCGTAAGTATTATAAAGACTGAAATATTCGTTACACAGCAACTTGAAGAACGCTATTCCGACAGCAATTGAAGGAAGCAGGTATGGAATAAACGCTATATTGTTTACATAGTTTGCAAACTTATTTCTGCGCTTTTTGGATACCGAATAGCCTATCAGCGTTCCGAGCGTTCCGGCGACAAGCGCGCAAAGAACGGATACGATTATCGTTCCCTTGTATGCCGACCATATAGTGGAATTGTAAAGCATACCAAGCTGACCATACATTCCGTATTCGCCCTTCGGGTCATTGTTCAGCCACCATTTTGTCGTGAGATTTGCAGGGTTCCATGTTTTCAGGAAGCTGTAATCTCCGGGATTCGGCAGGAACGTTTCAAATGCGAACGATATTATCGGATATATACTTGTAAAGAACGTAAATACTATAAGAATTATCGCTATTATATATTTCCCCGATTTGCCGAGGTTAATTTTCGATATCTGACCGGACTTGCCCGTAACCGTAGTGTAGTTTTTACGGCTCTTCAGACTCTGCTGGTTGAGTATAAGAATTATAACCCCCATCAGCATCATTATAACCGCAAGTATACTTGCCTCACCCGTGTACGTTCCCTTCATACTGATATACTTTGTAGAAAGTGTTGAAAGTCCGAGATAATGAGGTACGGGATAGCTTCCCATTGAGCTTCCGAATACCAAAAGCACCGTAGAAAGTATAGCGGGCTTTATCATAGGAAGGGTTATACGGAACATTATTTTGTGCTTCGGTGTATCAAGTATAGTCGCGGCTTCTTCAAGGTTTGCATCCATATTGCGGAAGATACCGCCTATAAGAATGTACGCAAACGCCGAATAATGAAGTCCCAGCACTATGACGCACGGAAATATTCCCTGACACCACCACGAAGGCATATGAATATTGAAAAGTGCGGCAAAAAGTCCGTCGCTCGTGTGCGTCACCGCATTACTGTTGAAAAGGTTTCTCCATACCATTGCCAACGTCCACTGCGGCATGATATACGGAAAAATGAATATCGAACTTAAATACTTTTTGCATTTAAGATTCGTTCTTGTCACAAGAAAGGCAAAAAGTCCGCCGAAAAGTATTGCCGCGACGCACGAAAAGAACGCCACGATAATCGTATTCAGAAGCGGATCCCAAAGGTTGGTTTTCGCAAGCTCTCCCGTGAAAAGGTCGATGTAGTTTACAAATGAGTAGCCAGAAGGCTTCCCTGCCCACCATGTCTCTATCGTACCTCTGTGGACCTTGAGCGTATCCTCAACTATCGCTATCATCGGAGCGACAGTGGTTATGGTACACAAAATGCCCATCACAACAAGAATTATGTTGTGTGGCTGCATAAAGAAAGTTTTTATTTTATTTGACCGTATGCGTCTTGCATTCGATCTTTCGGACACAGTATCCTTTGTCATAAAACCTCCGGCACGGAGCCGAGAAATATCTCGGCTCCGTGCAGATAATTAGATTTGGTTGTTTGTTCGGAGTTCAACAGGTCAATTATTTACCGTATTTTTTGAGAGAGTCAATCCAACGTCCGACTGTATACGCAACCTTTGCACAGTATTCGGGATCCTCAATTGCAAGTCTGCTTTCCCACCAATCAAAGCCGCGATCCTTAAGAACGTCGTATGTTTTGCCGTCTTTTTCGCCCGTCTTATGGTCGGGATGAGCTTCGTCATTCGCTTTTGCAACTGCGGGGTTGGATGAATAACCGCCTATATCCTTGCCCCATGCTTCGAAGCCCTTCTGCGTGCATGTCATATACGCGATGAAAGCGCAAGCTGTCCAGGGCAGCGGACTGTTGTCCGTAACGAACAGATAGTGGCAATAGCCGTAACCGCCGAATCCCTTGTATCCGTCTTCATAAGCGGCAACCTTAACGTTGTTCTTTGAAACGGAGTCGGATTCCGTTACCGAACGGAGTTTTGAATAAACGAGAAGTCCGAACTGATCCTTTGCGGACTTGTCAACAAGCATATTGCATATAGGACCGTCGTCCGTCTGAGCGCTGTAGCTTTCAACCCAAAGCTTTATCCACGCAAGCGCATACTTGCCGTTTTCGCCGAGCTTAAACTCTGTTGCTTTTGCTTCAACAGCCGATACAGCCTTGTCTACATAAGCTTTTTCGGTTGCGCCGAGAGCATCATAAGCTTCTTTCAGGCTCTTTGCATACTCATCTTTTGTAAGCATATAAAGGAAGTTTCTGCCTACGACTTCGGAGTCGATATCCATAAACAGACCGTGTTCGCCTTCAGCAACAAAGTCCCATACGTTGTCGTATGTTTTGTCGCCTGTGCAGTTGTACATAAATACTTTGTTGAGTGTCTGAAGTGCGAGATAACCTTTATATTTTTCAGCTGTCGTGCCGTTTGCTTCAGCCCAATCCTTCGGAATGAATCTGTCAAGGATACCTGTCTGAACCATTTTGCTTTCGATCTGGTTGCCGTCCTGAATAAGAGTCATAGAAAACTGTCCCTGTGACTTCTTTGCGTCGGTATCAAGCATTTCGAAAATCGTGTTGTTTTTCGGCTGTTGCCAGTCTGCTTCAAGAGTGTATTCGCCCTTGCCGTTTTTCTTAGCGATTTCGTTTACATATTCAACAAAGAAAGGAAGCGCTGTCGCCCCACGGCTTGAGTTACCTACGCCGGAGAATTTCTTTCCGTTGGACTCTTCATAAGCCTTGAGTGCAAGCTCTTCAAGAGTCATTGTCTGAGCCTGATCAATGATTTTCTGAACTTCACTCTTTTTCTTTCCGCAAGAAACGAGCGCAAGACAAGAGAAAACCATAATAAGCGAAAGTGCTAATGCTATTAATCTTTTCATATAGCCTCCAAGAACTTAAATTTTATTTATATTAACACCTGTCCGGTGATAATATCTTCATTGTGTATTATAATGATATCATTATGTTCACACTTTGTCAATCTTATTTTGAATGTTTTGACGGTTTTTTTGATTATTTTTTTAGTTTTATCGTCAAATTGCACAATTGATTTGTGCGTTATGAATATTTTGGGAAATATATAAAACGTGCGTCCGCAGGATTTGTATCCTGCGGACGCACGTTTTTTTCTTTATTTTTTTATTATCTTGCCGTGAAACTTACCGTTTTCCCCCGAAGGTTTTATCACCGCAAGGATAAAAGCTCATTGTTCTATCAGTCCGCTCTCCTTGAGCAAAAGCTCAACATCTGTGCCCTTAACTTTCTTAAGCACAAGCTTGAGTGCTTCCTTTTCGGCAAATGAAAGCTTTATATCCGTTATGGGCTTTTTATCTATAGCATAATAACAAGCACGAAGCAGCTCGCGGACGTCATACTTGCTTCCCCACACTTCCGGTACTCCGCGATCGACATCAAGAAGCGTATAGACAGCTTCCATACCTGTGCGGATAGAATATTCCGTTGTGAAGATAGTATCGCGGGGAGTCTCGGCAAACTGACCGAGGAATGCAAAGTTCACAGCTCCGTCGGGAACAACCTTCGGACGGTCGGACTCTTTTCTCGGCTGGAAGAATGCGTTGATGTAAGGCATATAACACGTCGTTGTGTTGCAGGCGTTCTTTGCAAGCTCTTCTATTCTGTCTTCCGGAACGCCTATATGATAGAGCCACTCGCGGCAGACTTCTTCACCCGTACAGTCGCGCATAGCTTTCTTTACATAGTTACCTTCTTTGTTTGTATTAAGAGAATAAAGCCATACAAGTACGGTATTTCTATCCTGTTCTCTGAACTGCGGCTGACGGTTTATCGTCCACGAGAGGTACCAATTATCAGTGCTGTCTTTAACCGTAACTATACCACCCGTTGTAACCTTGCCTTCGCGCGGATCACGCTTGCAAATGTTCATAATATGGCGTATTACTTCTTCGTTTGAAGTTTCAACCGTTGCGCTCATCCAATTTGTAGCGTCTGTGTCGCTGCAGAACGCTTCGGGATTGCCGAATTCGCCGTGTTTGGCTTGTGCGGCGATCGCCTTCCACATATCCCACGATTCGCCCTTGCCGTTTTCTATGCCGGAAAGGTCGGGAGCATGCGTCTGATCGCCATAGCACGAAGTATCGGTGCAGCAACCGTTTGTAATAAACACAAGATCATCCTCTATAAGATCTATCGTCTGCTCCTTGCCGTCTTTTACATAAACTATCTGCTTTGCAACCTTTTTATCGCCTTCGGTATCAATTATAACGTTCTTTACGTCCATGCCGAATTCTATATTTACACCGTGACTTTCAAGATATTTAACAAGCGGAAGGATCATACTTTCATATTGGTTGTACTTTGTAAAACGAAGTGCGCTGAAATCGGGAAGTCCGTCGATATGATGGACATATCTGCAGAGATAACGTTTCATTTCAAGTGCACTTGACCAACGCTGGAAAGCGAACATCGTCTGCCAATAGAGCCAGAAGTTCGTATTCCAAAACGATTCGGGAAGCACTTCCGATATCTTTTTATCCTCAAGATCTTTTTCGGGAGTGATGAACAGCTTGGAAAGCGCCATTGCCGATTCCTTGTCAAGGGTGAATTTTTTGTCTGTGTGAGCGTCCTCTCCGCGATTTACCGTAGCACGACAAAGCGAATAGTTGGGATCGTGCTTGTTGAGCCAATAATACTCGTCAAGCACGGAAACGTTCGGCGTCTCTATCGAAGGCACATCTCTGAACATATCCCACATACACTCAAAATGGTTGTCCATTTCTCTGCCGCCGCGCATAAAGAAGCCCTTTGTTATATCCTTGCGACCGTCACAGCTGCCGCCGGCAAGCTCAAGCTTTTCGAGAAGGTGAATATGCTTGCCTTTCATCTGACCGTCACGAACAAGATAAAACGCTGCGGAAAGTCCCGCAAGTCCCGTGCCTATGATGTACGCCGATTTTCTGTCAACGCCCTCCGGCTTTTCCGGATGAGCAAAAGATTCATAAGTTCCTGCTGAATAATACATTATCAAACCCTCCTTGTCGGTTTGCTTTTTTTATTTTCTGACCTTATTATATCCGTTTTGAAAGCCTTTACAATAGACAGAAAAACCCCCGTGACAAAAATTCCGTCACAGGGGATGAATGTGTAAAAAATTTAATCAAATCGACGTTTATGATAAATTTTTATTTGTTTTTGTCAGTCCTGAATCTTTCAAGCGCCGAGCTTACATCTCCGTGTATAACGAGCGCAAGCTTTTTTACAAGCGCTTCGGGATCAGCCTTCATATTGTCGCCTATCCAGTCGAGCATGATGCCGACAAATATATATGAATATACTTTGGCGATAAAGTCCTTGTCCTCTTCCCTTACGGTCATCCCGTTTGCTTTTTCTTCCACAACTCCTTTGAGCAGACTGTCAGTAAGCGGATTAAGATACTGCTCCACACGTTCTCTGCTCACGCATCGGTAAACATTCATTATAAATGGCTTGTTTTCCCTTACGGCATTGAATATCCGAATAAACCCATTTTCCCAAGTATCATAGGTTTTCTGGTCACTGAGCGCTTTGCTGGCGTCGTTTATGCATGACCATTCGACAAGATCGTATATATCCTTGAAGTGATAATAAAATGTCATACGGTTTATTCCGCAATCGTCCGCTATATCCTTTACCGTGATTTTATTCAGCGGCTTTTTGAGAAGGATATTTTTCAGCGACGCTTCCAGCGCATGTTTTGTTATCTGTGACATATATGTTCCTCGCTTCCGTATTCTTTTCAATAGCGAAAATGCTCATTTCGATTCTTCGTTATATCTTTCTTCTCCCCACCATTTGGGAACAAGCTCTCCGAGTCTTACAGTTTTTCTGCTGTCGTAATCAACCATTATCTCGGTGTTCCTGTTTTCGCTCGAAAGCTGCATAAGAAACTCCCTGCAGGCTCCGCACGGCATACCGCTTCCTTCTCCATACGGTGCTTTGTCTCTGAAAGCAATAAGACGTTTTATTACCGTTTGCCCGCTGCTCATATACATATTCAGCGCGGCGACTCTTTCCGCACACAAATTCATAACTCCGCTGCAACTCTCTATGCAAAAGCCCGTGAATATCTCTCCGTTTTCGCTTTCAAGCGCACATACAACATGATGCGCATAAACAAACGGTGAAACCTCCGCAGGACAGTAAAATTCCTTTGCTTTAAGATACAAATGCTCCCATATATCCATATAAATTTCCCCACCTTATGCTTTCATTGCTTTAATTATACCACATACAAAAAAACCGTGCAATATGCCGAGTGCATAAAATTTGCAGATAAATCTGACCCTTTGCGCTTGTATTTCCTCTTCTGTCTGTTATAATAATGATATACAATGCACTTTCGCGAAAGGAGCGGCTATGACAAAGCGCAAAGTGTTTCTTTCGATGTTTGTCGCGGCAGAGGCGGCACTTTATATTGCTTTCCTTGTGTGCGACATATGCAACAGATTTTCAAACGTAAGCACAGTGCTCAAGTATGCTTCCATGCTTATTTGCTTTCTTGTGAGCCTTTCCGGCATTTCGGAAAAAGGCGTAAAATACGTCGCCTTGGCACTTGCTTTCACCGTCTGTGCCGATCTTTTCCTTCTCGTGCTTGATAATTTTTATGTAATAGGTGTTGCCCTGTTCTGCCCCGTGCAGATAATATACGCTCTTCGACTGCACCGGATGCGAGCCAAAAAACCGCTTCTTATTCTTCGTCTGCTGCTCAGCGGAGCGATGCTCGCGGTCTCTTTCGCCGTCGAAATCAGCGTGCTTAACGCCCTCATTTCTTTCTATTTTCCGCAGCTTGTATGCAACGCCATCGAAAGTATAAGTGCAAAAAACCGCCTTTTTTCTGTCGGGCTTTGGCTTTTCGTCTGTTGTGATATATGCGTAGGACTCAGCAATATTACTTTCCCTTTTCCCGTGTCGGGTACAGTCGTTTCAATAATACAGATTCTGATGTGGGCATTTTATCTTCCGTCTCAGGTGTTGATTGTGCTTTCGTCGCAAAGGAGATCATAATGAAAAAACGAAGTAAACTTTTGTTTTGCGTGCTTACCGTTGCTTTTGCTCTGCTCGTACTGACGGGAGCAATAGCTACAGTTCTTCTGCTCAGCCGTCCTTTTTATGCTATACATCTTAAAGTGCTTAATCTCAGTGAAGGAACCCCGTGGACAGAAAACGAGATCCTTTGTGCATTTGACGAAATGATAAGTTTTTGTCTTCTCGGAACGCCGTTCGGCACCGGAGTGCTGCGTTGGTCGGAATCCGGAAAATCGCACTTTGCAGACTGCGCAAAGCTGTTCCGCCTTGACTTTGCGGTGCTTTCCGTTTCATTGCTGATTCTGATAATGTGTCTCATTCTGCGAAAGAAAAATATAGTTCCCGCCCGCCCTCTCGGCAGAGGATGTACTTTTTGGGGCGGAATATTGCTTTCTGTCAGCTTTGCCGTTATAGCAATCCTCGCCGCGTCGGACTTTGACGCCGCTTTCGTCATATTCCATAAAATATTCTTTCCGGGAAAAGAAAATTGGCTCTTCGATTACAACACCGACGAAATAATCCGCGTTCTGCCTCAGGTATTTTTCCGCAATTGCGCAATCGCAATAGTGGTACTTATCCTGCTCGGCTGCACGGCGCTGATCGTTTACGACTTTCTTCGTTACAGAAAAAAGAAAAATAAATAGCAAAAAGGCAACCTTGCGGTTGCCTTTTTCTGGCGGAGAAGGAGAGATTTGAACTCTCGCGCCGGTAAACCCGACCTACACCCTTAGCAGGGGCGCCTCTTCGGCCTCTTGAGTACTTCTCCGAATTCTTGCTTTAGATATTAAAAATAATGGCGGAGGGAGTGGGATTCGAACCCACGCGCCCTTGCGGACAAACGGTTTTCAAGACCGCCTCGTTATGACCACTTCGATATCCCTCCGTGTTTTGCTCAAAGCGGCTTATATATATTATCACAAACAAACGGTGTTGTCAACATTTTTTTGTAATAATTTTAGTTTTTGAAAAGCCGTGTTGCCATAGCGCGTGCAAATTCAGCGTCGCATATTGATTTTATTTGATTCTTGATATATTATGAAAGAGTAAAATCAACCGAAAGGATAAAAGTAGTATTATGAAAGCATATGAAAGATTTTTGAAATATGTAGCTTACCCCACAATGTCAGATGAGTCGAGCTATACTGTCCCCAGCACAAAAAAGCAACTCGAACTTGCCAAAGCGCTTTGCACCGAGCTTAAAGCGGCAGGACTTTCGGACGCGCGCGTCGACTGCTTCGGATACGTTTACGCAACTCTTCCGTCAAACTGCGACAAAGAGATAAATACAATAGGACTTATATCCCACATGGATACATCGCCCGAAGCATCTGACACAGACATAAAAGCGCGTATCGTCGATTATAACGGCGGTGATATTCTCTTGAATGAAAAAGAAAATATAGTTATGCGCACCGCAGACTATCCGTACCTTGAAAATTATAAAGGTCAGCATCTTATCGTCTCCGACGGTACGACGCTCATCGGTGCGGATGACAAAGCGGGGATTGCCGAAATAATGACGGCAATAGAAAAGATTATCTCCTCCGGAAAACCTCACGGCACGGTCAAGATAGGCTTTACACCGGACGAAGAGATAGGCAGAGGAGCAAATCACTTTGATGTTGCCGGCTTTGCCGCAGATTACGCTTACACCGTTGACGGCGGGACGCTCGGAGAGCTTGAATATGAAAACTTCAATGCGGCGGGCGCACACATAAAGATTAACGGCGTTTCAATTCATCCCGGCTCCGCAAAAAACAAAATGAAAAATGCTTCAGTCATCGCATGCGAGTTCAATTCAATGCTCCCGCCGGACGAAGTTCCCGAAAAAACCGAAGGCTATGAAGGATTCCATCATCTTGCGTCGATTTCCGGCGGAATTGAAAAAGCCGAGCTTTATTATATAATCCGCGATCACGACAGAGCAAAATTTGAAGCAAAAAAAGCACAGTTCTCCGATATAGCTTCGGCACTTAACAAAAAATACGGCATCGATACGATAGAGCTTACCGTTTCTGATTCATATTACAATATGAAAGAGAAGATCGAGCCGAACATGTTCATAATCGACCGTGCAAAAAAAGCTATGAGCGACTGCGGCGTAGAGCCGAAGATAGTTCCGATACGCGGCGGCACCGACGGTGCAAGACTTTCGTTTATGGGGCTTCCCTGTCCCAACTTCTGCACAGGCGGCGAAAATTTCCATTCGAGATTTGAGTTCGCCTCCTGCGAGGCAATGGAAAAGATATCCGATATTCTCGCCACACTTGTTCTTAATGCAGCAGAACAGGAAAAAATAAAGATATAAATTCAAAAGCCTCCGGACTTTATCCGGAGGCTTTATTTTTTTCTCAGACACTTTCTTTTTCCCTGCACTTTATCTGCTTTGTGATGAAAGGCCGAACCTCGCTCTGCTCTATTTCAAAAGCAAATGCAAATTCTTCAAAGAGCATCTTTTCCGCAGCACGTATAAAACGCTCGTCGGCAATGCTGAGCTTTTTACCCTGCTTTGAAAGCTCGTGCTTTTTGTTGTAGGTAGCCTTTGTAAACGCAATAAGTTCTCTTCTGTCGCCTCCGGCTATAACGGATTCAAATTTTATTCCGCGAGTTCTGCTGTCGTCTATCCACTCCACATGTTCTTCCGGAACAATATCGATAAGCTCATATATCTCCTGCGGCGTCAGGACGTTTTTTATCTTTCCCAAAAGGCGTTCATTGTCCGCGGGGACAAAAATATCGGTGCCGGTTGAATGTTTCCCGAGCGGTCTGAGAACATAATAAAGTTTCTTTCCGCCTCCGAAGTCTTCCTCGCGTATATCGATTACCGAGCATACTCCGCTCGTTCCGTAGACGACGTTCGTCCCTATATCCGGTGTCATAAAAAAGCCTCCTTTTCACCCGTTTTTCGGAATAACCGAAAAAACGGCCCGCAAACAGAGCGCAAAACGGTTCCATGTTTGCAAGCCGCAATTTTCAGCTTTATCGTGTTTGTATTTTAATTATAACATATTTCGGGCGAAAATGTTATAGGCATTTTCAACAAAAATTTTTTCGTCTTTTTTCGACAAAATTGCTACTCGGCAAGAGTTTTCTCTCCATCCGCAACAATATTGTTTATCCATACGCCCTTTTTGACTAAAATAAATCCTATCACGCACTTTATAAGCTGCAATGCCTGACAGCAGGCATACAGCCAGACTATCGGTATTGGGGTAAATCTGCTTAAAACATATACCACAGGTACCGATACAACCCAAATGAATACGCTGTCGAACAGAAATGTGATAAAAGTCTTTCCGCCGGCGCGCAGCGTAAAGTATGAAGCGTGGACGAAAGCGTCAAACGGCATAAATATCGCACCGACGCATATGAATTTTGCCGCAAGCAACCTTACATCGTCTGTTGTGTTGTAAAGCAACGGAAAGAATTTTGAAGCAAGTGCATAAAGTCCTGCGACAATCATCGCGGAGAAAACGGAAAATGCGATAAGCTTTTTATCGTCGCTCTTTGCTCCTTCAACGTCTCCCGCTCCGAGCCTGTGACCGATTATTATCCCGACGGTCGAACCGAGCGCCATAAACGCAACGCTCATAACGTTCCACAGCGTGGAAGTTATATTTATCGAAGCCATAATGCTTTGTCCGCGCATCGAATAGCACTGATTTAGCATCGCCATTCCGCCCGACCAAAGCCCTTCGTTTATCATAAGAGGAGTGCCTTTTGCAAGTATCTGATTTCTCAGCTCCGCAGGAACCCGAAGAGTCTTGAAAAGTCCTTTGGCAAAAGTATATTTTGCACTTTTCAGATGAGTTGCGGCAACGACAATTCCAAGCTCGGCAAAACGCGAAATCGCAGTAGCGATTGCCGCACCTTCAACGCCCATTGCCGGTGCGCCGAAGTGACCGTAAATAAGCACATAATTAAAGAAAAGGTTTACAAGCACAGCAACTATTCCCGCCGCCATCGGAAGAACAGTCTCTCCCGTTTCTCTCAGCGTGCTCGCGTACGCCTGTGCTATCGCGTAAGGTAGAAAAGTTATAAGTATTATGTTCATATATGAGCGCCCGAACCCGAGCGAAGCCACCGCATCCTCTGCCGCACCTTCGCCTTTAAGGTACAGCGTTATAAGGTCTTCTCCGAAGAAGTACAGCACAGCTGTGCCGACGCATACCAGCACAAGACATATGATGAATTTGAATCGCAGCGTGTTGCGCACGCCGTCAACATCGTCTTTACCGTGAAACTGTGCTCCGAAAATTCCCGCGCCGGAAAGCGCTCCGAAAATGCACAGGTTGAATACGAATATGAGCTGATTCGCAATTGCGACGCCTGTCATCTCAAGCGTGCCTACTCTGCCTATCATAATATTGTCAAGCAGGCTTACGAAGTTTGTAATTCCGTTCTGAAGCATTATCGGTATAGCTATTGCAAGAACGGTTCTGTAAAATTTTTTATCTCCTATGTATTGCTTTATCATTATCTTTTTGTAATTTCAAACGGTGTTTTCAGTGCGTCTGCCACACATGTCTTTATCTCGGCAAGATCTTTTCTGCTTACAAGTCCGGAAAGATCGCAACGAAGCTTTGAAACATCTTTGCCCGTTATGGCAAAATACATCGTTACAGCCGCCGCATATCTTCCTACGGGAATCGAAAGGTGGAAGCCATCGCGGGTGAGCGTATCACCCATATAGCCCGCGCGGAGGTTCTGTATCGTAGTTCCGGAAGGAATTACTCCCGTAATATCCTTTACAGCAAGCACCTGATTCTGAACACATGAGCGTATAGCGTTATACATTTTCATCTGGTCATGATCGTAACGCACAAAATGGCCGTGATTGCTGTCGCCCTGATACGCCCATGTCATATGCCACATAAGCTTTGTTTTTTCGGGTTTTATTTTATTTACGCAATCAACAAGAAGTCCGAGATTCGAAAAGGCGTCGGGCATACCGCTTGATCCGCTGCCTTGTTGCATCGTTATAACATCCCAATCTTCTTCCTTTATTGCCTTTTCTATGGTTGCAAACATTGTGGATTTCCACTGTCCGTCCGTATTTTTGAAATACTGATATACAGGCGCACCGTAAAGGGCGTTTGCACTGTGTATATCAACCGTGCAGCCCGGAATGAAAAGATTTCCGAGCACGATATTTTTTTCTCCCATGCTGTCCGCAACTCTGTAAAGGTATTCGTACGAATCGCAGCTGAAGCTGTTGCCTATGGCAAGTATTTTGAATGATTTCTTCATAAAAATTATAAAGCACCTTTCTCAGTATACTCAGCTATTATATTTCAAAAAGAGACAAAAGTCAATATATGTCCCGCCTTAAAACAATTTTATGATATAATACCGTCAGAAAAACTTCTTTTTACCGTCTTATATTGTGTAAGGTCCTTACAGAACAGCAAAAGGAGGCAGTCCGATTTGAACGATGAAAAAATAATCTCTCTGTATTTTGAAAGAAACGAAGAAGCCGTTTCGGCTTCGGATGAAAAATACGGGAAATATTGCTTTGCCGTCGCAAACAACATTCTTGAAAGCGAAGAGGACAGTAAAGAATGTGTAAACGACACATGGCTTCGCGCATGGAACAGTATTCCGCCGGCAAAGCCGTCTGTACTGAAGCTTTTCTTTGCAAAGATCACAAGAAATCTTGCGTTTGACAAATACGAAAAATCGCATACCAAAAAGCGCGAAAGCTTTGCATCGCTTCTCAGCGAGCTTGAAGAATGTATTCCTTCTGTTACGGATACAGAATCCGAATATTCATCAAAAGAACTTGGGTCGGCTATAACATATTTCCTTGCTTCCGTTTCCTTCCGCGAAAAAAATTTTTTCATCGAAAGATACTATTTCGGAAATTCCGTAAAACAGATTGCAAAAAAACATATGATGAGCGAAAACAGCGTCTCAGCCGTGCTTTCGCGCACAAGAAAAAAACTCAGAGCTTACCTTTATGAGAAAGGATTTACCGTATGAAAAAAGAAGAAATCTTCAAAGCGATAGGCGAAGTCGATCTTCCATCCGTCGCATATGAAAAACCGCAAAAAAACAAATTCCGGATAAACAAAATAATAGCCGCATGCGCGGCGCTCGCAATAGCGGTAACGGGAATTTTTGCCGTTGCAAAAGCTAATAATTCAGGTAAAAATCAATGCGGAGGCGATATTGCTTTTGTTCCGACGATAAGCGAAATAATTTATTCCGGACAGCCGTTTCCGCAGTCTGAAATAGACGAAGCGATAAAGAGGACCGGTATCAGTATGGTTGCCGCATGTGACAGCAAAGATGCGCAGATCGCTTCAAAGGGCTTTTATTTGCTCTCCGTGACCGAGAAAGGAAACTATATGAACTTCGGTGTTTATGTAGTCCCCGTTATAACTGACGGAAAAGTGACATCATTCCTTGAAATTTTCCGCGGCCTTACCGGAAAGCTTCAGGTTCAGCATACAATCGGTATCAGTCACAACGATATGACAAAAGCACTTTCAAAGGACGGAACGATAGCTATAGCGCTCGGCGATATGTGGCTTATGTTTATCACTCCGGAAAACGAAATAATCTCATATACGGGCGACGCTTCTTCAACATTTTCGAAAAGCGAAACGGAATACATCCCGCGCGAAGACTATTACAGCGCGTATAAAACAGAATACAACACGATAAATTAAATAAAACAAAAAGACGGTGTCCGCCGTCTTTTTTGTATGACATCAAGCTTTCATCAGTTTTCTTTCTGATCAGGTTGCATTTTCGCTTCAAGCTCTTCTATACACTTCATAAGTTTTTTCTGACCTTCAAGAAGCTCGTCCGTCTTTTTGTGAAGATCGTCTATGATAAGTTCGTTTTTAAGATTTATACGATAGTCGTTTTCGGCCCGCTTTCTGTCCTTGGCTTCCTGCCTGTTCTGACTCATCATTATAAGAGGAGCTTGTATCGCCGCTATACACGATAACACAAGATTGAGCAAAATAAACGGATATGCATCAAATGCATCGCTTGCCAGCAATATATTAAGCGCCATCCAGACAATCATAACGGCAATAAAGCTGAATATAAACGCCCAGCTTCCCGCAAAGCGTGCAACCGCATCGGCTGCTCTCTGACCGAATGTGTTTTTTTCGCCTTTATTCGTGTTCTCGACAATCTCCGTCATCGTCAGCTGATGTATCAGTTCTTCATCGGTAAATTCTTTATCCGTTATATCAAGCAGCTCTTTAATTACTTTTTTTCTTTCTTTTCTGTTGTTCATATATTTCTCCTTCCAAAATCATCTGCATATGAAGCTTATATATCACGTTTCCTGAAATGTAAGTTTACCACTGTCGCATTCGACTATCATTCCGTACTCTCTTCCGATTTTTATTTCTTCGGATCGTATTTTTTATGATTATATCATATATCCATGTTTTTTTCAAGAGAATTTCCGCACCAAAAAACTCCGCCGGCCGCGGAGTTTTTATATATCAAAACGTTTTCTTGTATTTTTTACGTATTATATATTTTACAAACGGGATTACAAGCAACGCCGAAGCGAATATCCAAGCGCCCGGATCTCCGAAGCATACTGCGGCAAATGCAAGCGACGAAGCGCCGGAGTCAATGGGTGCGCCGTTTATTATCTGCGGCAAAAACGAGCATATCAGAACCCTCGCCGTAAGCTCGGCAACACCGGCGCCGAGAACATACGCAGGAAGGAATATTCCCTGCACGGCGCTTCTCACCACTATAAGAAAACCGAGCACAACGTAAAACGCTATATCAACATACAGGAATATATTCCCGAATCGTATAGTCTCCGAAGAGACCTTATCGGCGCTCATAAAAATATACTGATATGCGCCGTTTATCGAAAGCAACAGTCCGCCGGCAAGGCAGATCAGAGATACAATAACCATAATGATAAGCGTCTGAACCGTTCCGCGCTTTATTCTGTCATAATCTCTTTTCCCGTAGTTCTGCGCGTTGAATCCGAGTATCGCCGAGCCAAGTCCGTTGAAGGCCGCCATAAGGAAATTTATAAGCTTGCTTCCCGCGCCGTAACCGTTCTGGGCGGGCGTTCCGACAGTCATTGTTCCGTTCGGCGTAAGATCAAATTCCACCACAGCTCCGTGCATAACTATAACGCCTACCGCGAGCACCGAGAACTGAAGTCCGAGCGGAATTCCCTGCTTTATATGCATCATAAGCGAAGCAAAATCAACCTTGAAATCCTTTACTCTCAGACGAAGTTCTTTATACCTTATGAATGTGTAAGCCGAGCAGGCAATAACGCTGATAAACTGTGCAAGCACGGTAGCTATCGCCGCGCCGGAAGGCCCCATTTTGAAAACAGAAAGCAACACTATATCAAGCACAACGTTCAGCGCAGTGGAAATTACAAGGAATATAAGCGGCGTTACCGAATCTCCATAGGCACGAAGTATTCCGCAGATGAAGTTATATCCCATCTGCGCTATTATTCCTATGAATATCACAAAGCAATAGCTGTATGCGGCATCATATACTTCTTTGTTGGCTTCCGTTACGTTTATTATTCCCAAAAGCCACGGCAGAAGAACTATCGAAATTACTGTAAGCAACGCCGATATGCCTACAGAAAGGTATATCTGTGCGGCAAATGACTTTCTCACCCCGGCAGGATCGTTCTGACCTACGAATTTTGCGGTTATAACCGAAAATCCGGCAGTACATCCGAACGCGAACTGAAGAAATATAAATGTAAGCGGAAACGTATCGTTTACGCCTGCGACTTCAGGAGACGAAAGCACCTGCCCGCATATTATTGCGTCGGTAAGAACATATATCTGCTGAAGAAGATACGATATTATTATAGGAGCGGAATATTTGAGAATCACCTTCCACGGTGTTCCCAAAGTAAGATCCATAGGCTGTGAAAGCTGTGAAAAAAAGCCCTTTTGCTTATTCATAAAAGCTCCTCCCACAAAAAAATCTTTTCACATTATATATAATTTTTTCAGAATGTCAATAGCCTGCCGCAAAATAATTTTGCGGCAGGCTGTTTATTTTCTTGAATTTGTCTCCGGCTTCAGCTTCTCTTTCGCATTTCGTCAAGTTTCCGTTCTATCGCCGCAACTCCGACGTCGATATCGTCAATATCGAATACCGTGCTTTCCATAGGACAAAGTCCCGTTTTGTCGCGGTTCATAATGCGCTCTGTTTTTTCGCCGTAACTTACTTCCACATCGTAAGCCAAAAGAAGCTTTTCGGCACATTCCGATATTACACCGGCAAAAATATTCTTTACTCCCGCTTTTATAAACAGCATCGCCGCCGATTTTCCGATAACTTTATCCGCAGCGGAATATCCGGAAAGGTTGTGTCCTTCTCTCAGAAAATCGACCATAGGTGCGACTCCGCGCTTATCGCTCGTTATTATATTTCCGTCTTTGCAAAGCGCAAGAGTATGTCCGGAAAGATTCTCTTTTGCAAGCTCGATATCAGTCATTTGTTTTGTCCTTTTCAAGAATGCGGGAAAGTGCAACTACCATAAGCGGAACGATCACCGCCTGAGCGGCAAGTCCCACAAAACCGGTTTTTATCTGTTCCCATATCATAGCCGAAGCAAGACCTGCGAATTTTCCGAACATAACTACCGAAAGCATAAAGAACGCTCTTCCGCAGACCTGAGCCAGAATAACCGCCGGAAAAGCCATCCAAGCATTTTTCTGAATTGCGGAGGAGAAAAGTCCCGTTATAAGCGCAAACACTGCAAGCTCAGCCATCATAAAAGGCAGTCTGGCAGCAGCAGGCATAGAAGTTATAAAAAAGCTTGCAAGCGGAGAAAGAATGCCTATCGCAACGCCCCACTTTGCACCGAGCAAGCATCCGCCGAGAAGAACGGGCAAATACATAGGCAAAAGCATTATTCCGGCACTTGCGCCAACGGCAAGATGAGCTATTTGCGGAAGAACAACAGCAAGTGCTGTTATTCCTATTGAAATGAGCGCCTTTACCGTGATTCTGAGTTTCAAAGACGCCTGTCTTCTTGTAAGTACGTTATCAATCATTTTATTTTGCTCCTTTATTAAAATATTCTGCAATCGTTTTCATTTTTGTTTGCTGTTTTACACCAAACGGACAGCGTTTTTCTCAATGACGGAAAAGCGGCGTCCGGTCGCTTGTAGTGCCTATTCCGTATTTCTTACCGCGCAGAAGCTATCTGCATTCGATCATTTTTCAAACTCCTTTGCAACATCCTTCAGCAGCTGACGGACAGGCAAATGCTGTGGACATATCTTTTCGCACTTTCCGCAACCTATACAGTCGGAAGCCTTGCTGTTGTGCTTTGTATAAACCTCGCCGTAATAATAGTCTGCATTCCAATCGTGATAAGCGCGTTTTGCGTTCATACATGAGAAAAGATCCGGAATTGAAATATGTTTCGGGCAACCGTCCGTACAGTATCCGCAAGACGTGCAAGAAATAAGATGCTTTGAACGGATTATCTCGCAGACCTTATCAACAGCAGCCATTTCTTTTTCATCAAGCGGCTTGAAATCTTTCATATAAGAAAGGTTATCCTTCATCTGCTCCGTATTGCTCATTCCTGAAAGCACCATAAATATTCCCTCAAAGCCTGCGGCAAAACGAATGGCATAGCTTGCAGGACTTCCGCCGCCGAGATCGGAAAAAACTTTCTTTGCGTCATCCGTAAGGTTGACAAGACTTCCGCCCTTTACAGGTTCCATAACGATAACGGGCTTGTCGTGCTTACGGCATACCTGATAGCACTTTTCTGACTGAACGGAAGGATCGTCGAAGTCAACGTAATTGAGCTGTATCTGAACAACCTCGACCTGCGGATATTCCGTAAGTATTTTATCAAGCACGTCCGCGCTGTCATGAAAAGAAAGTCCTACGTGTTTTACTTTCCCTTCGGCTTTCAGCTCAAATGCCGTCTCATATGCACGGCATTTTTTGAACTTTTCAAACACGCTCTTGTTCTGCGCATGCATAAGATAAAAATCAAAATAATCCACCCCGCAAGCCGCAAGCTGACTTTCAAAGAACGGACGGATATCCTCTTCTTTATCGAAAAATGTTCCGGTAAGCTTATCCGTAAGTATGTATTTGTCTCTCGGATAACGCTTTGTAAGTCCTTCTCTTACGGCTATTTCGCTTTTCCCGCCTATGTATCCTTGTGCCGTATCAAAATAATTAAATCCTTCCGCAATGAAATCGTCAACCATCTGTGAGAATTCTTTTAAATCTACTTCTTCACCGTTCATCGGCAAACGCATACATCCGAAACCGAAGTTCTTTTTCACGTTCTCAAAATAATTCATAAGTATTTATCCTTTCCTTATTTATTACTTTCATTGCCGTTCCATATAAGTTTTCCTGTTTCAACGGCTGCCTCGTACTGTGTGATCTTATAATTGAGCCTGTTCAACGCATTTTCGATCACATTATACACCTTAGAGTTAACTCCAAGTCAAGAGGTGGAATAAAAATTTTTCAGATAATTTTTAAAAGACAAAATTTTTGACAACAGTTTGACAACACCAAACGCACTTTTTGGGGCAAAACTTCATTGACAGATAAAAAAAGAAAAAGACGAAAGACACAGACAGCATCAATGCTTTCTGCTTTTTTCGCCTTCGTCTTGCTGGTCGGAGTGAGAGGATTTGAACCTCCGGCCTCTTGGTCCCGAACCAAGCACTCTACCAAACTGAGCCACACCCCGGATAAATATTTTGTTTTTCCTGTGCCGATATATTTCAGCGCGCAGAATATTATAACGCAACATCCCGATTTTGTCAATATCGTATTGCAAAAAACTTTTTTGTTTTCGTTACTTGATTGAAATCTTAAGTTTTGTGTGCTATAATATTAATATAACAATATTTTTCTCAAAGAGGCAATATGCGAAAAATAAAGGATTTTATAATATCCCACCGCGACATTATGTTATTCATCTGCGTAGTATTTATGATTTTTCTGCGGTTTGTTTTCTGTGGATTTTCATATGCTTATCAGGGCGACGATTATATACAATATCATAATTATCCATCGTCTCAAAGTTATATTAAGCTGATAAAACAGGAAGGCTTATTTTCATCGCGTCCGCTTGCAATAATTCTTGACCTTTATATATTTGCGCCGTTTTGGGACAATATGATTCTCGCCGTGCTGTTGATAAGCGTTCTTTACGGTGCTTCTGCCATGCTGTTTTATAAAGTTTTCAGAAAATTTTTCGGCACAGGTGTGTTTTTTGTCGTATTTTATTCGCTTTTGCCGTTGTGCTTTGAAGGAACGTATTGGATATCCGCATCGTCACGCATAGTCAGCGGATTGTTTTTCACTGCTGTCTCTCTTTTTGCACTTGTGAAATTTGCGGACGGAGGATGCGCCGCGCTTGCCGCTTTATTTGTAATTTTTCAGCTGCTTTCGTTTGCGGTATACGAGCAGATATTCATTCTTTCGTTTCTTATTTGTATTATATTTACCGTTATTTTCGCTTTGCAAAAGAACAAGCGTGCATATATAACGCTCGCTTCCCTTTCAAACGCCGCGATATATTTTGTCTTCACTTTGGTTTTCGGTTCCGACGGCGCACTTTCCAAGAGAATTGATATTGTTTCGCCGTTTACAAAATATTTCTGGAGCACTCAACTTGAATATGCGTCAAGACAAATTGGCGCCGCTTTTATCAAAGGTGGAACATTGACGCTTGTAAAAGGCTTTTATCGCGGAATAAAACTGATATTTTCAGAAAAGAATTTTCTGTACCTTATCGCAGCCATAGCTCTGTCCGCTGCGCTTTTGTTTTTGATAAAACGCTCCGAAAATACAGCTTTCGGAGCAGAGATAAAACCCGTTTTCACGGTTTTGATCGCACTTATGCTGGCAATAGCACCCGCCGCCGCATTTATTTTTATAGGGAATACATGGTTTTCATTGCGCGGGACGGTTCCGAGTATGGTCGGCGCCGCATTGCTCTTTGATCTTATTCTCAGACTTATTATAAAAAACAAAAGGATAGTAAGCAGCTGTATCACCGCCGTGTTTGCTTTGATATTCATAATTGCGGGCGCTTCCGAAACGTATGATTATCACCAAAGCTATAAAAAGGATACCGCCGCAATCAACGCGCTTGCAAAGCTTTCCGAAACTGCGGGAAACGTAAGAATAGGCATAATCAATCTCAATTCAACGCATCTTTCCGATCAGAATTATCTATATCACGAGCATATAACAGGCGTCACCGAAAGCGAATGGGCGCTTCGCGGCGCGATAATCGCAACAACCGGAAGCGAAATAAAGCCGTCAATAGTTCCGCTTGACGTGCTTAACTTCCCGTTTTATCATGGCTGGAACGAAAGTATTAAACGTATAGACGGCTTTGACCGCCTGTACTTCTGGGACGAAAAAGCCGAAACGCTTTATCCGCTTTACACCGAAAAAACAAGCGATGACGGCGAAAACTTTGTCTATGAGCTGTATTTCCCGTCAGGCGAGCTTTGTGCTTCCGTCACTCACGAAAACGGCCACGGATACATCACTTTAGCGCAAAATTGAATTTTTCGGAAATACTATTGACAAATTCGCTCTAACGTGTTAGACTTTATTTAGTCTAACGGATTAGAGGAGAAAGAAGTCGTATGGAAATCCCTAAAATATTTGAAAGCGAATATCGTTTTTGTCTTATACTGTGGGAGCACGAACCTGTAAAAAGCAGCGAGCTTGTAAGACTTTGCAAGGAGCAGCTTGGCTGGAAGCCCACAACGACCTATACGGTCATAAAGCGACTTTCCGAACGCGGCGTGCTTAAAAACGAAAATACGATTGTTTCCTCGATCGTAAGCAAGGATGAAGCTCAGGCATCGGAGATAAACGAAATGCTTGAAAAAACATTCGAAGGTTCTCTGCCCGCCTTTATCGCCGCTTTTACAAAGCACAGAAAGCTCTCACCGGACGAGATCGATGAAGTTCAGTCAATGATCGACCGCTATCGGAAAGGAGATTTGTGATGTCACAGGTATTCTTGCATATTGTCAACATAAGCATTTCGGCAAGCGTAGTGATAGTTGCCGTGCTTGTTCTGAGGTCTCTTCTCAAAAAAGCGCCTAAATGGACAGCCGTGCTTCTTTGGAGCATCGTCGCTATAAGGCTTATATGCCCGTTTTCATTTGAAAGCGCGTTTAGTCTTATTCCGAGCGCAGAGACGGTAAGCCCAAGCATTATAACAGATACCGAACCGAAAATAAGCACCGGTTTCCCTACGCTCAACAGCGCGGTAAATCCGATCATAAGCAGTTCCTTTTCGCCCGCTCAGGAAGGCGGAACGGAAAAACTGCAAATTCTTATCACAGTGCTGACTGCGGTATGGATAGCAGGCATCATAGCTTTTGCCGTCTATACATTTATAAGCTATATAAAAGTAAAACGCAATATAGGAACGGCAGTTCTTTTCAAAGACAATATATACAAAAGCGAAAATGTCTCATCGCCTTTTGTTCTGGGAATTATAAAACCGAAAATATATCTGCCTGTCGGCATAAGCGAAAAGGATATGCCATTTGTTGTCGCTCACGAGCAGGCGCATATTCGCCGCAAAGACCATCTGTGGAAACCGTTCGGATTTCTTTTGCTTACGCTTTATTGGTTCAATCCTTTGATGTGGCTCGGATATATTCTCCTTTGCAAAGATATTGAGCTTGCGTGCGATGAAAAAGTAATAAAAGACCTTGACCATGCCGGCAGGGCAGATTATTCCGAAACATTACTCTCATGCAGCGTAAACAGAAAAATGATCTCCGCCTGCCCGATAGCATTCGGCGAGGTTGGGGTAAGAAGCCGGGTAAAATCAATCCTAAGTTATAAAAAGCCCGCGTTCTGGATAATCATAGTTGCTGTAATAACGTGCACCGTATGTGCCGTTTGCTTTTTGACAAACCCGAAAGAAAAACCAAACGGAGAAACAGAACAATCCATAGAAGAACTTATGAAGGAATTTCCCGAATATTTCGGAGTTGACCCGTCGGACGGACTTGACATTTACGCGTGCATTAACGACTCGAGCGGTGCCGATACGTTTGTGCTGCTTCCCCATTCGGAAAAGCACACACAGATGTATTACTATCTAAGCTCAAGCGAAAAGGCTTTCAGTTTCAAGTTTGCAAGCACCTCGCAGATGCGGGAAATTATCAATTACTACAATGTCTCCCCCGAAGATGTGCACATTATTCCGTTCTTATATCCTTTGTCAGGTCAAACAAGCAAGCTGCCAGACACAAAAAACCAAGAGGATTACGACGCACAGCTTAAGGCATATACGGATTACATCCGCAGATCGCTTTTTGAGCTTGACTCCCCCAGACTTGTTTATGACGATCCTAACTATTCGTACCTTATCTCTTTTTCCCTTGTTCCGCGCGCATCGGTAAAGGACGGGATACTCTATTCGGAAAACGGAAAAAGGCTCGGAGAAGCCACGGAGATAACCCTTAAAAAATCGAATTTCGACAATTTTATGATAACCGAATTCAATGGCCGAAAAGTAAAAACCGGAAAACAAATCCGCTCCGAAAATAAAGTTGCATACAAGATCACCCCGACTTCTCCTGACGGAGTTGACCTGTATTATGTGCTTATACAGAAAAACGGAGACACTTTAATAGTCTACGGTCATTACGATACGGACGGCAATCCTGAAAAAACAATACGCTGGATATTCAAATTCAGCGCTTACGCCTGCGAAAACTGAAAAAATCCGCCTCACGGCGGATTTTTTTGTTACAAAAGATTATTTGAGTTTGTCTCCGTATTTTTTCATGAGCCACACAAGTCCCTCGCCGAGAAGCCCGCAACAGACTATCTCTCCAAGTCCCACTGTCAGAATAAACACAGGAACCGTTTCTCCGCCGTAGACTTTGGCAAGTATGGGCGGAAGGATCAAAGTATTTGCGATTATCGGCGGTAAAGGCGCAAGCCATTTGTGTTTGCGTAAGGCAAGCGTTCCGAGCGCACCGATAAGCGTTGCAATCGTTCCGAAAACAACGTCCCATACTGCGGCTCCGGTGAGCAGATTCGTCAGCAGACATCCTACCGCAAGTCCCGGTACGGCAGCAGGAATAAACGCAGGCAATACTGTCAGCGCTTCCGAAAGTCTCAGCTGCACAACAGCCGTTCCCGAGAGTCCGAACGAATAAGCAACAAAGCTCAGTGCCACATAAAGTGCGGCGATGACCGCGCCGTAAGTAATGTAGCGGATTTTTTGATTTTTCATAATAACATCATCTCCGTAGTTTTGTTTTAAGTGAGGATGGTCACGAACTCACCGCGCATATATTAGCACAAATCGGCGATAATGTCAACACACATATTGACAAACGCCGAACTATGATATATTATTTATCCGTTATTATATTCCGGAGGGATAAAAATGAAAAGAATACTTACTATTCAGGATATATCGTGCGTAGGAAAATGCTCGCTTACTGTGGCTCTTCCCATAATTTCAGCAATGGGCGTGGAAGCTGCCGTTATGCCGACAGCCGTACTTTCCACACACACTCAGTTCAGCGGATTCACTTTCAGAGATCTTACAGACGATATGCTTCCCATCGCAAAGCACTGGAAAAACGAAAATATAGACTTTGACGCAATTTACACAGGCTATCTCGGCTCTTTCGAACAGCTCGATATAGTCGGAAAAATATTCGATGATTTCAAAATTCCCAAAACAAAAATCATAGTCGACCCCGTAATGGCTGACGGAGGAAAACTCTACAAGGGCTTTACGGAGGAGTTCGCTCACAGCATGGCTTCTCTCTGCGCAAAAGCCGACGTTATCGTTCCCAACCTTACAGAAGCTTCGTTTATGCTCGGCGTTCCTTACGTCGGAGACGATTACGACGAAAAATATATAAAGGAAATGCTTTCAAAGCTTTGCGCACTCGGAACGAAGACAGCGGTACTTACGGGAGTTTCGCTAAATGCCGGCAAGCTCGGAGTAATGTCGCTCGACTCGCAGTCAGGAGAATATTTCTACTATGAAAGAGAGCATCTTCCGGTAGCTTATCACGGAACGGGAGACATCTTCGCTTCTGCGTTCACAGGCGCGCTCTCGCTCGGAAAATCGACTTCGGAAGCCCTCAGAATCGCAACAGATTATACGGTAGAATGCATTTCGCTTACTCTTGCCGACGAAAATCGCCGCACATACGGCGTGAATTTCGAACAGGCTATCCCCTACCTTGTCGAAAGGATAAAGTAAAACAAAACGCACCCTTTTCGGGTGCGTTTTTAACTGCGTTATATATTTACTGAATCAAACTCGGATCATCCGACAATACAAGCCTTGTACCGTTCTTCATTTCCGAAAACCATGTCATTTTTGAAGAGTTTTCTTCATCAAAAGCCAAAGCATTTCCGCCGTCTTCTATAAAGAATGTGTAAAAAAATTTGCCGTCGTCCGTGTTCAGCGTAAGTTTGTTGTCTTTCACGGTATAACTTCCCGTTCCCAAATAGCTGCTGATCGGCGAAAACATCATTGAAAATCTTCCGTCGCCGGTAACCGTCAAAGTCGTTTGGTGAATGGTGCTGCTTTTATTCTTGAAGCAATAGGTCGCCGCACCGCTATCTGTTTTCGGAGGGAACACATCTGTATCCGCAGGTCTTCCGAAAATAAAGACAAGCGTACCGACAATCAAGCAAAGTGCAAGCACTGCCAGAGCAATAAGGGTCAGCTTTCCGGTATTTATCTTGTTCTCTTCCATATATGAAATCCTCCCTGACGATAAATTTGGTATAAGTATTATATCATATGATAATTTTTTTGTCAACTTTGGGGAATTTTTTATGAACACGATTGAATTTATTTTCTTTTGGTGATAAAATAAATTCAAAGTGCGGTCATAACCGCAGATAAATACAAAAACGGAGGATATTTTATTATGTCACAGAGATTTGTACTCAATGAAACATCTTATCACGGCAGCGGCGCTATCGTCAACATCGTGACGGAAGCAAAAGCAAGAGGCTTCAAAAAAGCTCTCGTCTGCTCCGACCCTTCCCTTGTAAAATTCGGCGTATCGCAGAAGGTAACCGACCTTCTTGACAAAGCAGGTCTTGCCTACGATATGTTTACCGAAATCAAGCCGAACCCCACAATAGAAAACGTTCAGGCAGGCGTTGAAGCCTTCAAAAAAGCCGGCGCTGACTACCTTATCGCTATCGGCGGCGGTTCTTCTATGGACACCGCAAAGGCTATCGGTATAATCATAAACAACCCCGACTTCGCCGACGTTCGTTCACTTGAAGGCGTTGCTCCCACAAAGAACAAAGCCGTTCCGATAATAGCAGTTCCCACAACGGCAGGTACAGCCGCAGAAGTTACAATAAACTACGTTATCACAGACGTTCAGAAAAACCGTAAGATGGTTTGCGTAGACGTTCACGATATTCCCGTAGTGGCAGTTGTTGACCCCGACATGATGTCCAGCATGCCAAAAGGTCTTACAGCCGCAACAGGTATGGACGCTCTCACTCACGCTATCGAAGGTTATATAACAAAGGGTGCATGGGAACTTTCAGATATGTTCCACCTCAAAGCTATCGAAATCATTTCACGTTCTCTGCGCGGTGCAGTCGAAAACACTCCCGAAGGCAGAACAGATATGGCTCTCGGTCAGTATGTTGCAGGAATGGGCTTCTCAAACGTAGGTCTCGGCATAGTTCACTCTATGGCTCACCCTCTCGGCGCACTTTATGATACTCCTCACGGCGTTGCAAACGCTATCATTCTTCCTACGGTTATGGAATACAACGCTCCCTGCACAGGCGATAAATACAAATACATCGCACAGGCAATGGGCGTAAAAGGCACCGAAAATATGACTCAGGACGAATACCGCAAAGCGGCTATCGACGCTGTAAAGCAGCTTTCAAAGGATGTAGGCATCCCCACAGACCTGAAAGAAATCGTTAAACCCGAAGACGTTCAGTTCCTCGCAGAATCCGCTTATGCCGATGCTTGCCGTCCCGGCAACCCCAGAGACACAAGCGTTGAAGAAATAAAGGCACTTTACCTCTCACTCATGTAATAAAAATCATGCGGGCGACTTTCGTCGCCCGCAAAAACTTATAATCAAGGAGAACAAATTTCTATGGCAGTTATCACAATCATCGGCTCGGGAATGATGGGTTCGGCTCTCGCTTTTCCCGCAAGAGAAAACGGAAATGAAGTTCGTCTCGTAGGTACGCATCTCGACAGAGACATAATCGACGCTTGCAGAAAAACAGGTCGTCATCCTAAATTTGAAAAGGACTTCCCTGCCGGTGTAAAATATTATCAGTTTGAAGAAGTAAGCGAAGCACTCATCGGCACGGATATCGTTATCGGCGGCGTAAGCAGCTTCGGTGTTGATTGGTTTGCCGAAAAGGTACTTCCCGTTCTTCCCGAAAACATAATCGTACTTACCGTTACAAAAGGACTTATAGATATGCCCGACGGCAAGCTTATGACATATCCCGAATTCTGGCAGAAAAAGCTCGACGAGATCGGCAAAAAAGTTTCACTTTGCGCTGTCGGCGGTCCCTGCACAAGTTATGAGCTTGTAGCTCACGACCAGACAGAGGTTTCATTCTGCGGTAAAGATACAGCGGCTCTTGCCACTCTCAAGAAAGCAATGACAACGGAATATTATCACATCAGCACAACAACAGACGTCGTTGGCATTGAAAGTGCCGTTGCTCTTAAAAACGGCTATGCGCTCGGAATCGCGCTTACCATCGGCCTTAATCAAAAAGCATTCGGTATCGACAGTGTCCTGCACTTCAACTCGCAGGCAGCCGTATTCGGTCAGAGCATGAAAGAAATGTACAGACTTTTGCAGTTCCAGAACGCGCTTACACTCAACAATCTTGGCGTAGGCATAGGTGACCTTTACGTTACAGTTTACGGCGGCAGAACAAGACTTGTAGGAATTCTTCTCGGCAGAGGGCTTGATATAGATGAAGCTCAGAAGGAGCTTGCGGGCGTAACGCTTGAATCGCTTGTCGTTGCAAAGCGAGTTGCAAGAGCCGTAAAGATAAGCGCCGAAAAAGGCGTGCTTGATCTTAAGGACTTCCCGCTTCTTATGCACATAGACGAAATACTCACGGAAAAGAAACCCGTAAATATTCCCTGGGAAACATTCACATACAGCGAAAACTGAAAGGCATTACACAAAATATGTCTCGCAAAGCCGCTTGTCCGGATAACGCCGTCGCCGAAGACTTGGATTGCTCAAGACAGAACTGTTCTTTTTAGAAAAATCCGATTTCGCTGACCAAATCGAAAAGGCTATTGTTGAATATATCGACTGCTACAACAACCGCCGAATCAAATTAAACCTGAACGGTCTGAATCCTGTGAAATACAGGATTCAGACCGTTCAGGTTTCTTAATTCTTATTTTCCTCTAACTTTTAGGGTTTATTTGAAAGGCTCCCGCCTTTTTTATAAATTATATTTTTCTTTTACAAAGGTTATTTGCTTCAAAACGGATGAAGGCGATGTTCCGCCTTCCGATATACGCTTTTCCGCACACACGGAAAGGTCTATATTCCTGTAAACATCTTCTTCAAAAAGCTCGCTGTGTTTCCTATATTCGGAAAGCGGAAATGTTTCAAGAACAAATCCTTTTTCAATGCATTCGGAAACTATTTCCCCGGATATTTTATAAGCCGAACGGAACGGCATACCCTTTTTAACCAGATAATCGGCAAGATCGGTTGCGTTTATAAAACCTTTCGCTGCAGCATTTTTCATATTATCACGTTTGAAAACACAGCTTTCGATCATAGATGTCATAAGAGAAACACAAGTCTTTACGGTATCAACCGCATCGAAAAGTCCCTCCTTATCCTCCTGCATATCCTTATTATATGCGAGCGGAAGTCCTTTCATAACAGTAAGTATTGACATAAGTGAGCCGTAAACTCTTCCGGTTTTACCGCGTATAAGTTCAGCCATATCGGGATTTTTCTTCTGTGGCATAATTGATGAGCCCGTTGTATATGCGTCTGCAATTTCAACAAATCCGAACTCCCAGCTCGACCACAGAACAAGCTCTTCCGAGAGGCGTGAAAGATGCATCATAAGCGTTGCCGCGCACGAAAGAAACTCTATGCAGAAGTCTCTGTCGGAAACGCCGTCAAGACTGTTTCGACAGATTTCTTCAAAGCCGAGAAGCCCCGCTTCAAAAGTACGGTCGGTATCATAAGTCGTTCCGGCAAGCGCACAAGAACCTATGGGAGAGACGTTAATTCTTTTTCTGCAATCGGAAAAACGATCAATATCTCTGCAAAACATAAACGCATAAGCCATAAGATGGTGTCCGAGCATTACGGGTTGCGCTCTTTGCATATGTGTGTATCCGGGCATTATCGTATTTTTTTCCTTCCCGGCACATGCGCAAATGACATTGACAAGACCCATGAGGATGGATTTTATCCCGTCCGTTTCGTCACGCAGATACATTCTTGTGTCAAGCGCAACCTGATCGTTACGGCTTCTCGCAGTGTGGAGCCTTTTTCCCGCATCGCCTATGCGCGCCGTCAGCTCCTGCTCAACGAACATATGTATATCTTCACAGGAAAGGTCAATTTCAAGTGCGCCGCTTTCAATGTCCGAAAGTATTCCGAAAAGTCCTTCCGTTATTATCTCTGCTTCTCCCTTGGAAATTATTCCCTTTGACGACAACATTGCCGCATGTGCTATGCTACCTGTTATATCCTGACGAAACATTCTTTTGTCAAAGCCTATTGAAGAATTGAAGCTGTCAGCAGCTTTGTCGGTTTTAGCGGAGGTTCTTCCCTCCCACATCTTTCCCATATTTGTCTCCATAGCAAAAGCGCCTGCAAATGCCTGCGCTTTTTTATATTTTAATTTTATTATTTACTGTTTTTTTCGTCAACCAACGCCTGAACCTTTATCGGAAGTCCGAAAAGATTTATAAATCCTTCAGCGTCTTTCTGGTTGTAGTCGCTTTCGCCAAATGTGGCTATCTCCTCGCTGTAAAGCGAATATTTGCTCCATACGCCGGCATTTATCATGTTGCCTTTGTAAAGCTTAAGTTTTACCTTTCCGGTAACCTTTTCCTGCGTTTTATCAACGAAAGCCGAAAGTGCCTCGCGCAGCGGAGTAAACCACTGCCCGTTGTAGACAAGCTCCGCAAAAGTTATTGAAAGCTTTTGTTTTTCGTGCATCGTCATCTTATCAAGGCAGATCTGCTCAAGTACGGAATGAGCCTTATAAAGTATCGTGCCTCCCGGAGTTTCATAAACTCCGCGACACTTCATTCCTACAAGACGGTTTTCAACTATGTCAAGAATTCCTATTCCGTTCTTTCCGCCTATCTCATTAAGCTTCAGAATTATGTTCTTGGCACTCATTTTTTCACCGTTCAGTGCCGTGGGAATTCCTTTTTCGAAATCAAGCTCAACATATGTCGGCTCGTTGGGAGCGTCGATCGGAGAAACCCCCATTTCAAGGAACCCTTTTTTCTCGTATTGAGGCTCGTTTCCCGTATCCTCAAGATCAAGCCCTTCGTGAGAAAGGTGCCAAAGGTTTTTATCCTTTGAGTAGTTTGTTTCGCGACTTATCTTAAGCGGAATATCATGTGCCTCCGCATAATCTATCTCTTCGTCACGCGATTTTATAGACCATTCGCGCCAAGGAGCGATTATGGGCATATTCGGTGCAAAATGCTTTATGGCAAGCTCAAAACGAACCTGATCGTTTCCCTTTCCCGTGCAACCGTGGCAGATTGCATCGGCATTCTCCTTTAAAGCTATATCAACAAGTCCCTTTGCAATGCACGGACGCGCGTGCGATGTTCCGAGCAGATACTCTTCATAAACCGCACCGGCTTTCATTGTGGGAATTATATAATTATCAACATAATCGTCCGTAAGGTCAAGAATATAAAGCTTCGATGCACCCGTCTTAAGCGCTTTTTTTTCAAGACCATCAAGTTCATCCGCCTGACCTACGTTTCCGGAAACCGCAATAACCTCACAGTTATTATAATTTTCTTTAAGCCACGGTATTATTATGGATGTATCAAGCCCTCCGGAATACGCCAGAACTACTTTTTTTATATCTTCTTTTTTCATTTTTAATATCTCCGAGATCAGTTTTGAATTTTTATGCATAAATCATAACACGTTTCTGGATATTTGTCAATGGTTTTTGCATATTTATTCTTAAATTAAAGATTTTCGGCAATTTTATTCATATAAAATGCATTTTTGTACCAGTGTTTGATACAATTTGCCTCCGCTTCTGAAAAAACACCTCATTTCCTTAAAGATTTTTTATAAATTTGCAAAAAAATATTTGACTTTTGCATTTTTTATGATACAATAAATTGACCAATAAAAAAGACGGCAATATGCCGTCGGAACGGAGAATTTACTTATGCCTTATGTAATTGATCTTGACAAGTGCATCGGCTGCGGATCCTGCGCAGATAACTGCCCCGTAAGCTGCATTTCCGAGAAAGACGGAAAATATGTAATCAACGCTGATGAATGTGTTGACTGCGGAACTTGTGCCGGCGTTTGCCCCGTTGAGGCTCCCGAGCAGAAGTAATCAAAACAAAGAGAAAAGACCGTTGCGGCTCAGCAACGGTCTTTTTGCTTTATATAACATAGTTATCAGATCCGTTTTCGCTCATAAGATCTGAAAGCTTTATACTACCAAAGTAGTCGCAGGTCAGCTTATAATACCCCTTCCACACGGGCAATGTCCTGCACTCGGCAGCTCTTTCGCACGCCTTTGCACCCTTTTCAAGACAAGCCACAGGCGCAAGATCGCCCTCAGTAAGACAAAGTATTTCCAAAGCGGTGTATTCGTCCGGCTCACGGACCAGCCTATAACCTCCGCCCTTGCCGTGAGCGCCCTCAACAAGTCCGCCATCGGTAAGCGAAGGCATTATTCTTTCCATATATTTTATTGAAAGTTCTTGCCTCTCGGCTATTTCCTTCATCGTAATATAGCCGTTCCCGCGATGTTCCGCGAGATCGATCATTACTCTGAGAGCGTATCTTCCGCGTGTTGATATCATAACTATAAAAACTCCGCCTTTTTGTAGTTTAACTGTTTATTCGTTTTCAATAACTCCACCACCCAAAACAGCATCTCCGCCGTCGCAAAGGAGCTTTGCCGCAACGGAAGAATCCACCCCGCCGCTCATTGCAACAAGTACTTTCATTTTTCACCCCGAAATGCTCAAAGGATTTACCTTTGCGGCATTTTGTTTTTAAGCTCAGTCCGCAAAAAGCGGAGTGGAAAGATATCTGTCGCCCGTGTCCGGGAAAAGAACAACTATATTCTTTCCTTCATTTTCGGGGCGCTTTGCAACTTCAATCGCCGCGTGAAGTGCCGCGCCTGAGGAAATTCCCACAAGCACGCCTTCCTTTTTGCCTATAAGTTTGCCTGTTGAAAAAGCGTCCTCGTTTGAAACGGGAATTATCTCGTCATAAATTTTCGTATCAAGCACATCGGGAACGAAGCCTGCGCCTATTCCCTGTATTTTGTGCGCACCGGCAACGCCCGTTGAAAGCACCGCCGATGTGGCAGGCTCAACCGCAATTACTTTTACATCGGGATTCTTTGATTTAAGGTATCCGCCAACACCCGTTATCGTGCCGCCCGTGCCGACTCCTGCTACAAAAAGGTCAACTTTGCCGTCTGTGTCGGCATAAATTTCGGGACCTGTATGCTCGAAATGCGCTTTCGGGTTTGCGGGATTCACAAACTGACCGGGAACAAAGCTGTCCGGAATCTCCTTTGCAAGCTCATCGGCTTTGGCTATCGCGCCCTTCATTCCCTTTGCGCCTTCTGTGAGAACAAGCTCTGCGCCGTAGGCTTTCATTATCTGTCTGCGCTCTACGGACATTGTTTCAGGCATAACTATTATAATTCTGTAGCCTCTTGCCGCTGCAACCGACGCAAGACCTATGCCCGTATTTCCCGAAGTCGGCTCGATTATTACAGAGCCTTTTTTCAGAAGTCCCTTTTGCTCGGCATCGTCTATCATTGCTTTCGCAACACGATCCTTTACTGAACCTGCCGGATTGAAATATTCAAGTTTTGCAAGGATCTTGGCTTTAAGACCAAATTCTTTTTCTATATGCGTAAGCTCAAGAAGCGGCGTTCCGCCTATAAGCTGGTCAGCTGATGTAAATACTTTTGACATAACTTTTGTCTCCTTTTCAATATCGCTCTTCGTTTTCACCTACTTATTCGGTAGGTTGGTATTATAATAGCGCTGTGCGGTGCATTTGTCAATAGATTTCAGCAAAAAAATAAACTTTTTTATCCGGTTGCTCAATTTTCACAAATAATATTGAAAGTCGCCCGCATTATGTGCTATATTAATAACAGTTTATACGCTAAGGTGGATTTATAATGAATCTTACAAGAGAAAAAGCACGGGACAGAAAGCCCGATATAAAAGAAAACCTTAAAAATACGTTCGGGAGTCGCGCCGAAAAGCTTACTGACGCAATAATATCAGACGGTCATATGCTCGGAGTTTGCGGACTTTCGTTTTATGCGCCGATATGTATGATGCTTGAAAACGATGAATTGATATCGCAATATCTTCTCGGTTTTGCAGGCAAAGACAATCTTTTTGTTTTTGACGGCGACGTCATTGTGCACTTCACGCCGGACGGTGAAGCTTTCCTGCCGGATGAAGTTTCCGAAAGACTTGCGGAAATACGCAGTCTTGCGGAAAACGCAAGAGGAATTCTCGGCGAAGAGGGCGAGCATATAATCGATCTGAAAGCGCCGAAGATAGGTTGCCATTACGATATAAATCTGCTCATCGGAAACAGAACGGACTTCTCCGATCCGATGATGACAACGCCGAAGAGCGCACTTGACTCACTCGGTCGCGGTTCATTCCGCGCAGGGGCGGCAAGGCAGGTGCTTGCAAGCAGATACACGCTTAATCCCGAAGAAAACGGCGATCCGGCAAACCGTCAGTTCTATATATTTGAAAACGGCAAGCAAATCTTCTATTCCGCAAATGTGCGTGAAAACGTAAAGACCGCAGTCTGCCGCCATATGCGTAACCGCAGCGTAATAGAATATGAGACCGAATGCGGGCTGAAAATAACACGCACAATTTTTATCCTCCCTCAGGAGGATGGCATGCCGGAAGCCGTTGAAGCACAGATAATAAATATTGAAAATCTTTCAAAAGAAGAAAGAACGCTTAAAGTTGTTGCAAGCGGATGCTTCGGACTTTGCTCCCCCGAATCCACAATGAACGATATAATTTATGCAAGCATAACTTGGGAGGGCGGAATAATAAAGGACGGCGATACTCCCGTTTTCGTCTGCCCTTCTCCGAATCCGAAATATCTTGCCCCGCAAAAACGATTTGCCACCCTTATATCCGGCGGCGAATGTTTTGACGAATACTGCACAAGCTATTCGGAATTCATCGGAGCAGGCTCGCTCGAACATCCTCTCGGCGTAGCAAAGCTTTCATCCGTCCAGGCAAGAAAAATAGTTCCGTTCTTTGCTATGGGAAAAACTATAACAGTCGGTTCCGGAAAAGGCGCAGAGCTTCTTTCTCTCGTAGGAATGATGACCGTTTGCGGAGGAGACGACAAGCCGTTTATCTCCTCGCTCGAAAAGCTGCTTGAAAAATACAGGCAGTCCGGCGAAGCCGAAAAAGCGCTCGCCTCGCAGAATGCTTTCTTTGAAGCCTTCTGCTCCTATATAAAGCTTTCATCGGGCGACAGCTTTTTTGACACATATGCAGGTGAAAATCTTCCGTTTCAGGTATGTTATCAATCGTTTGTTTCACGATCGTTTGCGTGGACGCAGAAAGCCTTCCGCGAAATAGGTTTCCGTGAAATTCAGGATCTTGAAGCGGCACTCTATTATTTTGTTGCTATGGGAAAAAGCAAGCTCGTGCGTGAAATGCTCACGGCGTGGGTCCGCAACGTATACGAAATGGGTTACGCAAATCATAACTTTTATGAAACAGGCAAAGAACCCGGCATATGCTCGGACGATCAGCTGTGGCTTTCACAGGCAGTATACAGATATGTAACTCTTACAGGCGATACGGGCTACCTTCTCGAAGAAGTCGAAACCGCCGACGGAACATCACGTCGCACAGTATTTGATACGCTTCTTAAAACCGTAGAATACAGCGGGAAGATATCCGTAGGAAAGCACGGTCTGCCTCTTATGGACAGAGGCGATTGGAACGACTGTCTGCGCCTCGATCTCGATTTTATCGACGGTCCCGAAAAAGAACGCAGATACAAAGCTCAGCTGAAAGAAAAAAGGCAAAACTACGGTGCGCCGTTTGAAAATGATCTTTCCGAAAGCGTAATGAACGCATTCCTTTTGAAAATAGCGTATGATGAAATCACAGAACTTGCAAATATGCTCGGCAAAACCGACGTTGCTCTCTCGCTTGAAAAGGATGCCGCCGCTCTTTCCGAAAAGGTTCAGCACAATTGCTGGAAAAACGGATTTTTCGTTCGCGCCATGATAGGCGGCGGAAGAGGCTCAGGATATCTCGGCTCGGCAGGCGACGGACTCAGCTCTGATGAAAACATTGACGGAACATATTACCTCAACTCTTTTTCGTGGTCGATTCTTTCCGGAATAGCAACGGAAGAGCAGATAAAATCAATGCTTGAAAAGGTAAACAAATATCTGCGTACAAGCGCAGGACTGAAGCTCTGCACTCCCGCCGCACTCGAAAAGCTTAAAGCCGGCAATTCCGCCGTAAACTATTTTCCGGGAGACAGAGAAAACGGAGGCGTTTTTAAGCATGCGAACATGATGGCTTCCGCCGCAATGCTGAAAGCGGCGAAAACCGTGAAGGACAAAGAACTCGCCGCCTCGCTTGCTTTTCTTGCATTTGAAACGATAAATTTCATTCTTCCGTATAAGACTATGGAAAATCCGTTTGTGCTTTGCGGAAATCCGCGTTTCTGTACACAATACAACAACAGTGAAACTCACGAAAATATAGGCCCGATGCTGTCCGGTACGGCAAGTTGGCTTGCGCTTACGCTTTTTGAAATGCTCGGCATAGAATACACGGAAAAAGGCATTTCCCTTTCGCCCGTGATTTTCCCCGAAAAGACCGAAATGAGTTACACCGTAAAGACGCAGCACGCAACACTCGAAATAACAGTAAAAAAGCCTCTCGGCTTTGCAAGAGTAAACGATGACACCGTTTGCACACTCGACGGAAATCCGTCGGCTCTCACTCTCCCGCGCGACATTACCGGAGAGCATAAAATAACGATATCAATATAATTTAAGGAAGGATAAATCATGAAAAAAACAGTTTTACAAAACTATGCCCGTCTCATTGCAAGAAAAGGCGTAAACGTACAGAAAAATCAGGACGTTGTTATCCGCGCAGATCTCGATCAGCCGGAATTTGTAAAAATGGTAGCTGAAGAATGTTACAAAGCCGGAGCGCGCCTTGTAAGCGTTGACTGGTCATATCAGCCTATGGCAAAGGTGACATACCGCCATTGCAAAACGTCTGTTCTCTCAAAGGTTGAAGAATGGTCCATCAAAAAGCTCGAACATCGTGCCGACACTCTTCCCGCTATGATATATCTTGAAAGTGAAGATCCGGACGGACTTAAAGGTATAAATCAGAAAAAGGTTGCCGAAGTTCAGCAGAAACAGTATCCGATAATAAAGCCTATCCGCGACAGAATGGAAAATAAATATCAGTGGTGTATTGCCGCTGTTCCGGGTGAAAAATGGGCAAAAAAAGTATTTCCTCACCTCCGCAAGAGCGCAGCTATTGAAAAGCTGTGGGAAATGATACTTTACACATCACGCGCCGACGGAAGCGATCCCGTTGCCGCATGGGATGAACACAACGCCGATCTTTCCGCACGTTGCAAATATTTGAACAGCATTCACGCAACAGAGCTTCGTTATCACTCGTCAAACGGAACAGACTTCAAAGTAGGGCTCATCCCCGAAGCAATATTCGCAGGCGGCGAGGAAGGCACAGTAAGCGGAACGCTTTACAATCCCAACATCCCTTCAGAAGAGGTTTACACATCGCCGATGAGAGGAAAAGCGGAAGGCACGGTTGTTGCTACAAGACCGCTTTCTTACAGAGGTGAGCTTATTGAAAACTTCTCCGTTACATTCAAAGACGGAAAAGTCACCTGTGTAAAAGCCGAAAAGAATGAAGAACTTCTCCGCTCAATGATCTCTATGGATGAAGGTGCATCATATCTCGGCGAATGTGCGCTCGTTCCTTATGATTCACCCATAAGAAATTCGGAAATAACATTCTTCAATACTCTGTTCGATGAAAACGCTTGCTGTCATCTTGCGCTCGGCGCAGGGTTCGAAAACTGCATCGAAGGCTTTGAAACAAAAACTCTTGAAGAATGTCACAAGCTCGGCGTAAACGATTCAATGATCCACGTTGACTTTATGATAGGTTCTCCCGATCTTTCTATTGATGCAGTCGATAAAGACGGTAAACTTTACCCCATATTCCGCGACGGGAATTGGGCGTTCTGAGAAAAATCCAAATAATTTGATAGAAAAAGACACCTTTCGGTGTCTTTTTCTTTTGTCATAAAAATTTTTATCTTTTTTTCAAAAACCTCTTGACAAAGCACGCACATATGAATATAATTGCATATGAACAGATGATAAAACGTCAAAATGAATGGAGGATATGATATGTCAGAAGAAACAAAACTCCCTGTCGAATCCGAATATCTCGCCGCGCGGGACGATATCGTTCAACGCGTGCTGGACAGTCAGCCCGCAGATGAATATCTTTACGATCTTGCAGAGCTTTTCAAAGTATTCGGAGACTCCACAAGAATAAGAATCCTTTACGCACTGTTTGAAAGCGAGCTTTGCGTCGGCGATATGGCACAGCTTCTCGGTATAAGTCAGTCGGCTGTAAGCCATCAGTTAAAAATACTCAAGGACGCAAAACTTGTAAAATTCCGCCGCGAAGGCAAAATAATTTTCTACATGCTCGATGACGATCATGTAAGAACGATGCTCAGCATGGGCATGGAACACGTTGAGGAATAAAAAACAATCAAAGGAGAAATTATTATGAAAGTATACGATATTGATGTTGATTGCGCTGCTTGTGCTCTCAAAATGGAAGAGGCAGCGAAGAACACAGACGGCGTAAAGGACGCTCAGGTCAGTTTCATGACGCTCAAACTCAAGGTTGATTTTGACGAAGGCTCAGATGAAAAAACTGTTATGAAACAGGTAAGAAAAAATTGTAAGAAGGTGGAAAGCGATTGTGAGATCTATATCTGATCCGCTATCGCAACTGTTATGACAAAAAAACAAAAACGAGTACTTATAAGAATAATCGTCTCAACGGTTTTTCTGGCGACCGCAATCATTCTTGATAAAACTCTTGAGCCGAACAAATATCTTGCGGCGGCAATTTACCTTGTTCCCTACTTCGTTATAGGCTACGACATACTGAAAAAAGCTGTTCTCGGAATATTTCACGGTCAGATCTTTGACGAAAACTTCCTTATGGCGGTTGCAACCGTCGGAGCGGTAGGACTCGGAGATTATAAAGAAGGCGTAGCGGTTATGCTCTTCTACCAGATAGGCGAGCTTTTCCAGAGCATAGCCGTCGGTAAGAGCAGAAAAAGCATATCTTCACTTATGGATATCCGCCCCGACTATGCAAACATCGAAAAAGACGGAAAGCTTGTTCGCGTTGACCCGTCTGAGGTTGAAATAGGCACGGTGATTACCGTAAATCCGGGTGAAAAAGTGCCGATAGACGGTATAATAGAGGACGGAAGCACTTCACTTAACACAAGCGCACTGACAGGGGAAAGTCTTCCCCGCGATGCAAAGAAGGGCGACGAAGTTATAAGCGGTTGTATCAACATGACGGGCGTCATTCGCGTAAGAACGACCAAGAGCTTCGGCGAATCCACAGCTTCAAAAATTCTTGACCTTGTTGAGAATTCAAGCATGAAGAAATCCCGCTCCGAGAATTTCATAACAAAATTCGCTCATTACTATACGCCTATCGTTTGCGGCGGAGCGCTTCTGCTCGCAGTATTGCCTCCGGTAATAAACCTGATTGCAGGAAATCCGGCAAGCTGGCAGCCATGGCTGACAAGAGCATTTACATTCCTTGTTATAAGCTGCCCTTGTGCGCTCGTAATATCAATTCCGATGAGCTTTTTCAGCGGAATAGGATGTGCATCCAAAAACGGAATACTTGTAAAAGGCTCAAACTATCTTGAAGGACTTTCAAAAACAAAGTATGCCGTTTTTGATAAAACAGGCACTCTTACAAAAGGCGTGTTTGAAGTTACGGGAATTTACCCCGAAAACGGAACAGATAAAGACGAGCTCCTTCGTCTTGCCGCGCTTGCGGAAAGCGCGTCAAGCCACCCGATAAGCATAAGCATTAAAAACGCTTACGGCAAAACGATCTCTCAGGATGAAACAACCGATATAAAAGAAATCGCAGGTCACGGCGTAAGTGCCGTAATCGATGGCAGCACAGTCTGCGCCGGCAACAAAAAGCTTATGGCTCTGTGCGGAGTAACCATATCCGCAGAGCATAATGACGGCACAGTGGTCTATATCGCAAAAGACGGAAAATATATAGGCTGCATAACGATATCAGATGTTATAAAGCCTGATTCCGCTACTGCGATGGCTTCGCTCAGACACGACGGAATAACGACCGTAATGCTTACGGGCGACTCAAAAGCAGCGGCGGAAAAGGTCGCAAAAAGTCTCGGAATAGATACCGTAAAGAGCGAACTCCTCCCCGCCGACAAGGTCGGCGAAGTTGAAAAGCTTCTTTCGGAGAAACAGAAAGGCGAAATGCTTGCTTTCGTCGGCGACGGAATAAATGATGCGCCTGTTCTCTCGCGTGCGGATATAGGAATAGCTATGGGCGCGCTCGGAAGCGACGCGGCAATAGAAGCGGCAGACGTTGTGCTTATGGACGACAAGCCTTCAAAAATAGCTCTTGCAATGAAAATATCAAAGAAAACGCTTAAGATAGTAAAAGAAAACATCGTGTTCGCTTTGGCTGTAAAGCTTGTATGTCTTGTTCTCGGCGCAATCGGCATAGCAGGAATGTGGATGGCGATATTCGCCGACGTCGGCGTAATGGTAATAGCCGTGCTTAATGCAACAAGAGCGCTTAAAATAAAAACGGAGTGAAAAAAATCACTCCGTTTTCTTATTTTGCTATTTATTTTTCCGTATTTTGTGCTATACTATCTCTATCAAGGATTTATAAGAGGTTTTCATTTTGGAATCTGCAAAAATAACGCCCGTGCTTTTGGGAGCCGATCTTAATTCATACAGCGTTGCGCGCGCATTTTCGGAATATTGCGGCGCGGTCTCTTACGCTTTCGGAAAGTATCCGCTCGGTACGACAAACCATAGCGATATAGTAAAGTTCACGGTCGAAAAAGGACTCTCCGACGACGCTGTTACCGTTTCTCTGCTCCTTTCATTTGCTAAAGAGCACGCAGGCGATGAGCTTTATCTTTTCGGCTGTACGGACGAATATGCGGAAATGATAATAAGAAACAGAGATGTACTCTCCGGATATTACTTCTGCCCGTGCGTGTGCCTTGAAACTGCCGAAAAGCTTGAAACGAAAGAATTCTTCTATTCAATGTGCGAGCAGTATAAAATTCCTTATCCGAAAACATATATCGTCCGCCCGAATGACTCCATATCCGACCTTTCGGAAAGTACAATAGGGTTTAACTACCCCATAATCATAAAGCCGTCACATTCCTCATCATATTGGAAACATCCTTTTGACGGAATGAAAAAAGTTTATTCTGCGAAAGACAAAAGGGAAGCCTCTGCGATTCTCTCGAAAATTTTCGGCGCAGGATATACGGAATCCGTCCTTCTTCAGGATATGATTCCGGGAAGCGACTCGCAGATGTACGTTCTGACCTGCTATTCCGGCATTGACGGCAAGGTGAAAAGGGCATGTCTCGGTCATGTTCTGCTCGAAGAACACACCCCGAAAGGACTTGGAAATCACACAGCGGTAATAACGGAAAACCGCCCCGAAATCACAGATGTACTGATAAATTTTCTTAATGAAATAGGCTATATCGGTTTTTCAAACTTTGATATAAAACTCGACAGTCGTGACGGAGAGTTCAAGGTATTTGAAATAAATCTGCGTCAGGGCAGAAGCAATTATTACGTTACAACAGCGGGACAGAACATAGCCGAAACCGTTATATACGACCGTCACGGCAAGCTTTCAATAACGCCCGAAATATGTGAAGACGAGGTTTTTTGGTATACAGTGCCGAAGCCTATCATATATAAATATGTGGGAAAAGAAACGGCGCAAAAGCTGAAATCCCTTGTCAAAGAAGGAAAATCACGCTCTACCCTTTGGTATGGACGCGACCTTAAAAACCCGAAAAGGCTGTTTTACGTCGCCGTTCACAATGTCCGCTACTACAGTAAATACAGAAAAAACGGAGATTTATAAAATGTCATCATCGAAGAAAGTTCTCGGTATTCTCGGCGGACTCGGTCCGCTTGCCGGAGTGTATTTCTATCAACTCATAACATCGCATACAAAAGCCTGCCGCGATCAGGACCACCTCGACGTTATAGTTGTAAGCGGAGCTTCAACTCCCGACAGAACCGATTATATAACAGGAAAAAGTATGGATTCTCCTCTTCCCAAAATGAAAGAGGATGTTAAAAAACTCGCCCTCGCCGGAGCGGAAATAATAGCCGTACCTTGCAATACGGCGCACTTCTTTTTCGACGAGCTTGACAGCTTTTCCCACGTTCCCGTGCTGAACATAGTAAGAGAGACCGCCGAGCATATAAAAGCAAAAAACGCAAAAAAGGTCGGCGTTCTGGCAACAGACGGAACAGTTCTTTCTGGTTCATACAAGCGTGAGTTCGAGCGACTCGGCATTGAATACGCCGTGCCGTGCGAATGCGACCAGAAAGCGCTTATGGAAATAATTTATAAAAGTATAAAAGCCTCCGGAAAACCTGATGTCGGTCGTTTCAATGAAATAGCAGATAAGCTCCGCGACAAAGGCTGCGATCACCTCATACTCGGTTGCACGGAGCTTTCGCTTCTCCCGAAAGAAGAAATGACGCAAAAAAATATAACCGTAGATTCGCTTTTTGTGCTTGCCAAAAACGCAATCACACTCTGCGGAGCAGTTCCCTGTGGCTTTGACGATATATACAATACATAAATACATAAAAGGACGTGCAAATGAAAAGTCTTGTTTCGCTTTTGAAAAATACTCCGCACAAGCTTAAAGGTGCCGCAGATGCCAAGATAAGCTCCGTATGCTATAATTCAAAAAATGCCGATACCGGCTCACTTTTCGTGTGCATAAAAGGCATAAAGACGGACGGCCACAATTATGCCGGAGGCGCATATGACAAAGGAGCGAGAGTTTTTGTTTGCGAAAAAGAGATTTCCCTCCCTGATGACGCAACCATTGTTATCGTACCGGATTCACGCGCGGCTCTTGCCGATATTTCCGCCGAATTTTTCGATCATCCCGAAAGATCTCTTAAGATAATCGGCATAACGGGGACAAAGGGCAAATCTACCGTCGCACATATGATCCGCCATATTCTCGAATCTTCGGGGATAAGAACCGGAATAATCGGCACCTGTGGAATATCAATAGGCAACGTGACACATCCGACCGAAAACACAACGCCTGAAAGCTATGAGCTTTTCCTCGCGCTTTATGAAATGGTTCTTGCCGGATGCAAATGCGCGGTTATGGAGGTCTCCTCTCAGGCGATGCTGCTTGACAGAGTACGCGGCATACATTTCTTTGCCGCCGTTATGACAAACCTCTCGCCCGACCATATAGGTCCAGGCGAGCATCCCGATTTTGAAAGCTATAAAAACTGCAAAAAAGCACTGTTTATGCGCACCGAAAACGCCGTTCTAAACGCAGATGATGCGTTTTTCGGAGAATTCAGCCGTGCGGCGCGCGGGAAAAATGTACTTTCATATTCCGTCTATTCCGAAAGCGATTTTCACGGCATCGAGCTTTCATCGCTGGAAAACGCTCTCGGAAAAAGCTTCACCATAACGGAAAACGGCATATCCGTAACCTTCTGCGTTCCTCTGCCGGGAGATTTTTCGGTCTATAACTCACTTGCCGCAATTGCAGTATGTTCGCTGCTTGGAGTTTCGCTTCGCGAATGTGCGGAGGCGCTTCCGACAGTGACCGTACCCGGCAGGTTTGAGACCGTGTCGACCGAAGGCAGCGCAATGTTCGTCATAGATTATGCCCACAACGGAGAAAGCATGGAAAAAGCGATTGCCGCGCTAAGAGAATGTAACCCTTTACGGCTTATATGCCTGTTCGGCTCCGTAGGATGCCGTACCCAACTGCGTCGGCGTGATCTCGGAAAAGCCGCATCATCAGCCGACTTCTGTATTATAACAAGCGACAATCCCGACACCGAAAATCCGGACTCAATAATAGATGAGATCGCCGCAAATGTCACCTCGCCATATGTTCGCTTTGCCGACAGAGCGCAAGCCATAAAATATGCGGTTGAAAACTCCGGAGCAGGCGATATAGTTCTTCTCGCAGGGAAAGGACACGAAAATTATCAGCTCATCGACGGAAAAAAGCTCCCTTTCTGCGAAAGAGAGCTTATAATGAAATATCTTAAAGAAAAGCTTACAGTATAAAAGCGAAGCCGTCAGGACTTCGCTTTTTTATTTTTGTCCTTTATAAATTCGGGCATTTGAGCCATAATTACAGACGCAAACACAAGCGCGCATCCTGCAAGCTCTTTCGGGCTGAGTCTTTCCGAAAGGATAACCCATCCCGCAAGCGCCGAGAAAACGGATTCAAGACTAAGCACTATTGATGCCACTGCAGGATCGGCGTATTTCTGACCGAGTATCTGAAGCGTATATGCTATACCGCTTGACATAATACCGGCATAAAGCAGTTCAACCTTTATTGCAAGAATTGATGAAATGTCAACTCTATGTTCAAAAATCAGCATAAGCACGGCAGAAAGCGCTCCGCAGACCGCGAATTGAATAAGTGAAAGCAATATTCCGTCTGCCATAGGAAATCGCGAAACGGCAATAATATGTGCCGTAAAACACATTGCGCATATAAAAAGAAGTACATCTGCCTTATATATTCCGGAAAATCCGTTTGAAAGACAAAGCAGATACATCCCCGAAATACATCCCGCAGCTGATACCCACACAATAGGATGAGACTTTTTCCCGAAGAATACGGAAACAACCGCAACCATTACAACATATGTAGAAGTAAGAAATCCCGCTCTGCCGGAAGCGGCTACACCCTCCGGATATTCGGCTATCCCGAACTGCTGAAAATTGGTTGCTATACAGAGCAAAACACCGCAAATCAGCCCGCCCACTATTGTCTGTCGCTTTGAAAAAACAGGCTTTGAGCCGATCGTCTTCTTTCTGTTTATCAAAGCTCTTATTCCTATGACAACAAGCAAAAACAGCGAAGCTATAGCCGATCTTGCCGTATTGAAAGTAAACGAGCCTACCGTATCCGAAGCCGATGTCTGGGCTACAAACGCTACGCCCCATATAAGCGCCGTTAAAAGCAATATCAAGCTTCCCTTTATATTTTTCATTTCAATTATCCTCTGCAATAAAAACTCTTTTTTTCCGACATGCGACATTTGATATTTTAATATATTCCGTCGTTTTTTTCAAGTGTTTTTTTGTTTTTTGTCTGATTATAAAAAACATCCGCCCACATATGGGCGGATGTTTTTTTATTTCAGTTGAATCCGAAAAGCTTTTTTATACTTTCGACATCATATTCCGAAAATTCGCTTTCAAGCGAGGAAAGGATCTTTTGCGCCTCTTCCCCGTTTTCTTCAATATAGGATGAAAGTCCGAAAATATCGGAATTACCTGCGCTTGCTGTTTTTTCAACAGCGGACATTATTGTATTTGACTTCGCACAGGATTTAATTATCTCAACTGCGGAATCGGCATTTATGTCTGTAGCACCGTACATAGTAACCACTATTTTTGTCATGGCGTCTATTGTATTTTCGGTCTCATTTTCGGATATACCCGAATCCGCTTTTGCTTTTCCTATTCCGGTTATTATATCGGTAGTAAGCGATAAAGCAGCCTTTGTCGAACCGTTCTCCGATGCAATATCATCTGTAAGCGCGCCGACTACCGATGCAAGAATATCCGCGCTTTCGGGAGTGATTTCGTCAAAGATCTCTCTCACCATCTCTTCGGTTTTTTTCTCAAAATCGGGAGATTTTGAATCCGGAAGCGAGGTCATCTTTGCCATTTTTCGGGCAAGCTCAATCGCCGATACAAAACCGTAGATATCGTCTGAAACGGTGTCCGCTGTTGTGTATCTGAATTTTTCAACAATTATAGCAGCGAGCTTGGCTTCGGTGCCTTCACCGTTTGCAATCCCGGAAACGTCTGTTCCGAAAAAGCTCTCTTTCACATCTATTGCCCATGCAAGCTCTCTGAGCACAAATGCAACAGTCGATCTTCCCACAACCGTCGAATCAAGCTCCTTTACAGCTTTTTTCAACGTATCAATATCAATCGAATCAAGTGACGAGCTGACGTTTGCCTCACCTGATACATCGGAAGCTTTAAAATCGGAAAGTACGGAGTAAACATCGGCACACACCGAAGCAGATATGGGAACATCCTTTTTCAGCGTCGTGCGCTTGCCGTCTATTTTGTACGATGTAAGATAGCTGTACATAGGAGATGTAACTGCATATGTAACTTTTGAAAACGCTGTTGCGTTTTCTATTGAAGCGATGTCGATTGATGCGATATTGCCGAACAGTTCCCCGTCCGCTTTTATCTCTTCATCCACTTTTTCGAGCATTCCGCTTTCATTAAGAACACGTCCCGTGTCTTTTATAACTTCTATTGTTCCCGATATCGGCATAAGAATAATGCATGCAAGCACAAGTCCGACAACGACACTGACAAGCGCAGCGAGCAGTCTGTCAAGTCCTGTGCGTTTTTTCTCATTATCCGTCGTAGCCACTGCGTGAGACACAACCTTATATACAATGAACATTATTATGCCCGTAAATATCCAAAGCGATATAAACACAAACGGCACAATAAAAGCTGAAAGCATAGGCGAAACAATTTTGAAAAGTCCCGAATACTGTACTGCCGAAACAGCGTCCGTGCTTTCGGCAAGCTGAGCTTCAAGCGCCTTTTGAGAAATCGAAAACAATCCGCCCGTAACAGGTTTTGCTATAAAAAACGCTGCTATTGTGGCTATAAGATGCGCTCCGGCGCGAATAAGGCACTGCACAAAATTTCTTTTTATCGAAAGAAGCCCTTCGATAAGCATGAGAATCGCCGCAGTAATTATCAAAGGTAAATATCCCATGTTGTGTTCTCCCTTAAATGATGTTTTTATCTCTGCCCTTTATCGTATGGTATGCCTTCCGCTTTGGGGGCACGTGACTTTTTGGATGTAAACGCAAGCACCACTATTGAAATTATGTAAGGCATCATATTGTATATCTGGCTGGGAATATTGAGTCTCGCAAGCAGATCTATGCCGGAGTAAACGTTTGAAAGCGCTCTGAAAACTCCGAAAAGTACCGCTGCAAGCGCAATTTTTGTTGGCTTCCACTGACCGAATATCATTACGGCAAGAGCAAGGAATCCGAAGCCGGCAACGCCGTATTCAAATTTCCATTCGCTTACGCCGGCTGTTATGTATGCAAGACCGCCTATTCCGCCGAGTGCGCCGGATATAAGTACGCCCGCATAACGCATAAGATAAACGTTGATACCAACGCTCGCCGCTGCCTGCGGATATTCACCGCACGCCATAAGACGAAGTCCGAACTTGGTTTTGTAAAGCGTAATATAAGCCGCAACCAGGAGCACTATTGTAACCACTGTAAGCCAGCTGAGTTCAAACCTATCGCCTATCTTTATTATAAATGCCTGTTTAGGCTTTATATATTCAACTATGGACGAAACGTTGTTGGGGTTTTTAGCCGTGTTTATAGCCTTTATTATAACCGTTGCGGCTGCTGTTGCAAGCATATTCATTGCCGTACCGATTATCGTTTGGTCGGCGCTGAAGCTAACACAGGCAACTGCAAGCAGCATTGAATAAAGCATACCAAACACAACCGCCGCAAGTATCGCCAAAAGTATTATAAGAATCGGCGCCATATCCGGACAGTGATTTGATATGTATCTCATAACAAGCGCGCCGCCCATTCCGCCGATTACCATTATACCTTCAAGTCCGAGATTGATAACACCGGAATGTTCGGAGAAGCATCCGCCGAGTGCGACAAGTGTAAGCACCGACGCGTAAAGAAGCGTATATTGCAAAAGTAATGTCACTTCTCATCGCCCCCTTCCGTGTTTTCCTCCGCGGAGTCTGTTTTTTCGGCTTTTTCCGCAGCTTTTTTAGCCGCTTCTTCTCTCTTTGCAATTATGTTTCTCATAATATACTTCATAAAGAAAACAAATCCGCAAAGATAAATAATTATTGACGACACAAGATCCGATATCTGCGAACTGTAAAGCGTTTTGTCAACATACGCGCCACCCGCCGTTATGTGCTGAATAAAATATGATGAGAATATCGAGCCTATCGGGCTGAGTCCGCCCAGGAACGCTGCGGCTATGCCGTTGAATCCCATTCCGGGTACGGATGACTGACTGCACTCCCACTGCTCAACGCCTGTAAGATAGAACATTGCCGCGCCGATTCCCGCAAGCGCGCCGCCTATGGCGAGTGTAACTATCATATTGCGTTTTTCCGCCATGCCGCAATATTTTGCAGCATTTTTGTTAAAGCCCGTAGCTTTGAGTTCATATCCGAACTTTGTTTTTTCAAGAATCACCCATACTATCACCGCAATAATTATTGCAAGCGGAATTGCTATTGTAACGTACTGATTTCCACTGAACAGCTTCCCGAGTCCGAGCGAAGGAATCAACGCGCTTTTGTTTGTGAACGCCACCTGCTTTGTGTAAGGGCTTGTTTCCTCTTTTACAAGAGTCAGGAGCATATTTACACAATAAAGCGATATCCAGTTCAGCATTATTCCGCTGATTACTTCATTTACGTTGCAATATGCTTTGAGCGCACCGCTTATCGTTCCGAGAAGCGCGCCGCCGAGAGCAGCAAATATCATGCATGCCCACCATGGCATATCGAGTCCCAAAGCCGCATAAAGTGCAATTCCGGCGCCTATGGTGTACTGCCCTGCCGCACCTATGTTGAAAAGTCCTACTTTATAACAGAAAAGTATTGAAAGTGAGCAAAGAATAAGCGGAGCTGTTTTTACAAGGGTGCTTCCGAAGTATTTAAGTCTCAAAGTTGTGCTACTGTAAGTAAAGAAGTTCTTTATAAGGTCCAGAATTCCCTTTGCCGCGCCTTTAGGATTTATGCACAAAAGCACGATAAAACCTATCAGAAGTCCGAGAATGATGCAGATAAGAGAAGCAATTACAGACTGAACCGCTTCATTTTTAAGAAAAGATTTCTTCTTATTCATGCTTTGCATCTCCTCTCTTTGCGCCCGCCATGTAAAGACCGAGCTCCTCAACCGTGGTAGTCTTGGGGTCAAGCTCTCCAACGATCTCGCCCTCGTACATAACAAGTATTCTGTCCGGGACGCTCATAACTTCATCAAGCTCAAGCGATACCAAAAGAACGGCGTGTCCCGCGTCTCTTTGTTCAACAAGCTTTTTGTGAATAAACTCAATAGCGCCGACGTCAAGACCGCGCGTAGGCTGAACGGCAACGAGAAGCTCCGGATTTCTGTCAACCTCTCTTGCCACTATCGCCTTTTGCTGGTTTCCGCCCGACATACTTCTTGCAGTCGTCACAGCACCCTGTCCCGATCTTATGTCAAACTGCTCTATAAGATTTTCCGCATAATTGCGTATATTGTCTTTTTTCAAAAAGCCGAATTTATCCGTAAATTCGGGTTCGAAATAACGCTGAAGCACTATATTGTTTTCGAGCGAATAGTCAAGCACAAGTCCGTGTTTGTGTCTGTCTTCGGGAATATGGCTTACTCCGCACGTATTGCGCTTTCTTATCGACGCGTGGGTTATATCCTTTCCGCAAAGCGTGATCTTGCCGCTTTTAAGAGGTTCAAGTCCTGTTATTCCGTATACAAGCTCCGTCTGACCGTTTCCGTCGATTCCCGCAATGCAGACAATTTCTCCGCCGTGAACTTTGAAGGAAACGTTCTTTACTGCATCTTTTTTGTGCACTTTGCTTGCGACCGTCATATTTTCAACATCAAGAATTACGTCGCCCTTCTTTATGTCTTTTTTATGTACAGTAAATTCAACGTCACGACCGACCATCATTTTAGAAAGCTCTTCCTTTGTCGTGTCTTTGATATTTACCGTGCCTATACACTTGCCCTTTCTGAGAACAGTGCATCTGTCCGCAACCTCCATTATCTCGTTCAGCTTGTGAGAAATGAAAAGTATGGACTTACCTTCCTTCGCCAAGCCTTTCATTATCTGCATAAGCTCTTCTATCTCCTGTGGAGTAAGCACTGCCGTCGGCTCGTCGAAAATAAGTATTTCATTTTCACGGTACAGCATTTTAAGAATTTCCGTTCTCTGCTGCATACCTACCGTTATATCTTCTATCACCGCGTCGGGATCAACGGCAAGCCCGTAACGGGAAGAAAGTTCTATAACCTTTCTTCTTGCTTCTTTTTTGTCAAGAAAACCGAATTTGTTCGGCTCAACGCCGAGAATAATATTATCAAGCACGGTAAAACATTCAACAAGCTTAAAATGCTGATGCACCATTCCTATTCCGAGTGCGTTTGCATCGTTAGGGTTGTTTATCTCAACCTTTACGCCGTCTTTGTGAATTTCTCCCTCTTCGGGCTGATAAAGCCCGAAAAGTACGCTCATGAGTGTTGATTTTCCCGCTCCGTTCTCTCCGAGCAGGGCGTGTATCTCGCCTTTTTTCAGACGAAGAGTAATATTGTCATTGGCAACTATGCCCGGAAAGCGCTTTGTTATGTTAAGCATTTCAATTGCGTAGGGCTGTTCCATTTTGTCGGCTCCTTCCGAATAGATTTTTTATCCGCAATGTAAATTTATGGCTTCAAATAAATAAACAAAACGGGGGTGTCATTTGACACCCCCGTGTCTTTTCTCATGTACCTGCGCACATAAAGGCAGTCAAATTTTCTTTATGCTTTTCAGTATATTCTAATCAGCCCTTTATATTGCCCTGATCGCTTACAGTTACATTTGTCGTTGTGGGCATAGCCTTTGTGTCGTTTGATACCTTAACTGTGCCGTCAAACATAGCCTTAACGAGAGCCTTGTAATCGTTCTGTGTGAACTTGCCCTCTGCCCACTGTGTGGATTCCATCGGAATCTGAACGTAGTTGAGTGTAGGATCGCTGCCGCTTACAAGTCCGAGATTTACGATCTTGCCTGCGTAGTTTTTCCAGTTATCGTTGAGAATGATATCTTTAAGAGTATCCTTTGTTGTAGGAGCAAGACCCTTCATAGCGGAAGTAACTGTTATACCGTCGCCGTATTTCTTATCGATAACGGGCTTCTGGTCGGTATCAACGCCGATAATCTTGCCGCCGACTTTGTTTGCTGCTTCTGCTGCGGATGTATAGATACCGCCGCCGCAAGCGAATACGATCTGTGTGCCGTTCTGATACCATGTGTCCATCTTAGCTGTGATGTCAACGTCGCCAGAGAACTGACCGCCGTAAACATAGTTAAGGTCAACATTTATGTTAAGTTCTTTTGCAGCTGCATCAACGCCCTGAACAAATCCGTAACCGAAACGGATAACTGCGGGAACTGCCATACCGCCGAGGAAGCCGAGCTTTGTATAGCCGAGCTTAACTGCAGCGTAGCCTGCCATATAACCGGAAAGCTCTTCCTGGTAAATAGCGCAGTATACGTTGGACATATCAACGTAATCTTCAAGCTTCCAATTGTCGGGGGTAAAATCGTACTTTTCGCCCTTTGCGCCTACTCCTGCTTCAAGAAGGTCGCCCTTTGCAACGTCAAGAGCAAAGAATTTAACGTCTTTATACTTAGGAGCTGCTTCAACGATAGCGCCGCCAAAAGCGTAACCCGGCATAACGATAACGTTGTAACCCTGGTCTATAGCAGACTCAATCATAGCGACACGGTCTGTTGTTGTGTTGCCGGCAGGTTTGAAGTACTGAACGGGAATGTTGTTTTCTTCGCAGAAAGCCTTGCAAGCTTCCCACGTTGTCTGGTTAAAGGACTCGTCGGTTATGTCGCCGTAGTCGGTAATCATAGCTACCTTGCTGTCAGTCTTGTTCTCGGTTTTTCCGCAACCGACCAAAGCGAAGCAACAGAGAGTCATTGCAACCGCTAAAATGATAGAAATAAGCTTTTTCATTTAGATGAAGCCTCCGTAATTATTTGTTTTTGGTTAGTTATTAACCTTATATATTGTAACACACTGTTTGTTAAAAATCAATAAATCGTTAATACTTTTTGCATATTTTTTCGTTTTTTTTGCTTTATAACGTCAATATGCACTAAACAGAAAACGTGCGTTTGGCGAATTTGCCAAACGCACGCATACTTTGCCTGTTTTCAAAACAGCGTACACCCTATTTCTTTGAAAAAGCGTATCTTTTCGTGCAACTGTTTTTCGTCAACCTTGAACTTTTTCGCAAGACATTTTATGCAAAGACACTCGTCGTCCGGCGTTTCGCGATAAACAAGCCTGCGATAAAGCGCCATTTCATCGCAGGTAAGTTTTTCGCCGCACCCTTTGCACCTGCTCATTTTACTTTGACAATCTTTGCCGTTACTACTCTGCAACCGCCGGCTTCAACGCGAAGATCAATATAATCCTTAAACACGCCGAGATGCTCTCCCGTAAACGCGTCGGTTATATCAAATCCATAGCCGCAAAGCGGATCAAGACCGATTTCTCCGTAAGGGATCATAACGTCCTTATCCGTATCATAAGCGTTGAAGAAGCCTATCGCATATGTTCCGTCCGAAAGATGTTTGAACATTGAGAAGTTTTCTCTCTGACCTCTGTTGTCGCCGACAATTATCGGAGGACGTGCATCCTCGTCACGGCAGATAGCTATAAGCGTGGGATTGGTTATGAGCTTTTTCGTATCTTCGTCTAAGTTTCTTATATCACAACCAAGCATAAGAGGAGCGGAAAGCATACACCACATAGCAAAATGATAACGATAGTTTGCCGCAGTACAGCCCTGTCCGAAGCCGACATTGCCTTTGCCGTAAAGTCCCGCAACAAGCATATCTATATCATTGAAGCATCCGGGACCGGAATAGCAGAATTTGTTCTTTTCCTTTGTTACTATATCCTTTATGGATTCAAACGTATCCGTTATGTCGCCCGTTGTTCTGTACATATGCGCACCGACAGAACGCGCCCATTCATGAACGTTCTGATTGCCCCAGTTGCAGGCGGAGAAAAGTATTTCTCTGCCGGTTGCTCTGAGCGCAAGAGCCATTCTGTTATATGACTGATAACTCGGAAGCCCGGGATGATAGCAGTTGTCGTATTTGAGAAGATCTATTCCGACGCTTGCAAAATAATTTGCGTCGTCAAATTCGTGGCCGAAGCTTCCGGGATATCCGGCGCAGGTCTTTACGCCGCAACAGGAATACATACCGAATTTAAGTCCCTTTGAGTGAACGTAATCCGCAACAGCTTTCATTCCGTTCGGGAACTTCTCTCTGTCAGCGACGAGCATACCGTTCTGATCACGCTCTTTTTCGCTCCAGCAGTCGTCGATAACAAGATAATCGTATCCTGCGGCGAGATAGCCGTCATCAACCATAGCGTCAGCCATTTCTTTTATAAGCTGTTCGTTTATATCCTTTGTGAATGTGTTCCATGAGTTCCAACCCATAGGCGCTCTGCTTGCAAGCATTTTTATATACCTCGTTTTTCGTTTGGTGTTTAAGTAAATATAACATATCCGAAGTGAAAAGTCAACATCAAACGATGTCATTGCGAAACAAAAAACAGAGATGAAATGCTCGGTGGTCGTAAAACAGTAATATACAAATTTCTTGGCACAGGCAAGATTTCGGTCATGCCTGTGCCGCTTTTATCAGTTCATCCACGGGAATATAGCCAACGAGGTCATATTTGATATGCACCTTTTGCTTACGCTTGCCGCTGGAACTTGCCGGGTGCTTCCACATAAACCGCCTTTACAAGCTCTCTGAGGGCGTATGGCGTGAGTTCTGCGAGCGTGGTATATCTGCGTACCCGCTGAATAAACTGTTCAAGGTTTTCTATCCGTCGTTCCTGTGCTTCGACTTCTTTTTGCAGATTTGCGATTTCAACTTTAAGCTGCGCCCGTTCGTCCTCGTAGGTCTTGCTCATCATGGCAAAACGCTCGTCGTTCAGATTGCCTTTTCATCGAACGAGTAATCGCATCGGGGCGCACCGTCTGGACGAGGTTCGATTTTGAAATATGGGTCGGGATTGGAGAAATCGTATTCGGGAACTTCCTCATCATACTCTCCGCTTGCAAGCTATTCCTCAAACACAAGCTTGTCAATTTCGTCGGCGGTGAGTTCGAGGATTTCTTCCTCTTTGCGTTTTTCATCCATCGTGTCGAACCTTCTTTTCGTTTTATCTCGACTCAATTTTCATCAATGAATCTGTCCAATTCATCATGGCTGTATGCCCTTGTCCAATGATAAGGTTGCAATTCTTTCAACTCCACGAAATGAAGTTTTCCATCTTCCGTGGTAACACCAACTTGCACATCATCGCCCCAATATCTCAATCGCTCTTGACAGATACCACATGGAGAAAGAACCTTAAAATCTGAATGCTCGTCATCTCTGACAACACATAAACAATGCGTAACTTTTTCATTGTACTTATGTGCCTCACACATAGCACCAACTTCAATGCACAAGACAGCAGAGCCGTTAGCTGTTTCAATCGCAACACTGGTAAAATAATTATCCTTGGCTGTATGTATCACCGCTGCACCACCCCAACCAGTCGGATATCTCTGTTCGATTAACTCAGTGGCTTTGCGATACATGGTCTGTTCGATTTCATAATTTCTCATTTTCCTTACCTCCGTACCTTGGCTAAGTGACAAGGCATATTCTTGCCATCTTTATGCCTCCATTCTGTAAAGGACATTTGTTATGCCAAACATATTTATATTGTTACATAAAGCAAACCTTCATTGCAGATTGGCAGTTCTCTTTGAGTTTTGCCTCCGAAGAATTGAGCTACACCACCGAAGTCATCACTATCCCTGTCAGACAGATGCCGTAAAATGGTAATTTTTTGAATTACTGTCTTACGAGCACCCGGCTAAACTCATCCCTGTTTTTTATATCAACTTTGTATGTATCAATTATTATTGAAGTTTCTTTTGCCTGCTTTTCTTTTCAAAGAAAAGTAGGTCAATAGTCTATAACGACCATCTGATGACATTCAAATTTATCTACGGTATAGGTAAGTACGCCGTCCGAATAGTCAAAATCTATATCCTGCATCTGCGGAGCAAGATATACCCTCTTCGGCTTTGCATAAAGCTTAAGCGTAACTTCCGTACCGTAAACAGGTTCTATATCCTCAATTACTTCAACTCTCTGACCGCGTTTTACAGGAGTTGCGTAAAGCAGATGATTTACATATCTGTGCTGAGAATACTGATCCATAAGAGTTACAACGCCGAGCGAACCGAGATTTGTCGTAAGCGTTTTGTCGTCACCCAAAAGAACGTCTATAACGTGCTCGACAACTCGTTTTGCTATAAGCGAACCCTTCTGAGCATATTCATTGAACAGCTTAAAGGATATATATGCGCCGTCATTGCCGAGCGTCACTGCGGGATAGGTCTTTGTCGGGTCATTTGGCGTCTGCGCGTGAGATGAAAAGTGGAAAGTCGTACGGTTGAAGTACGGATTTTCCCTTACCGCCAGAACATCGCCTGTTGCGTCTATGTCATAGCAAGGCTGATAAATAACATATGCGGAGTTATAAAGTCCTTCCATCTCAAAACCGGGACGGATATATGCAGGATTGTATTCACATTCGCCTTTGAACTCAGCGCCGAGATCAAAAGCAAAGCCGCTTCCGTCCGCATAAAGTCCTGACGTACCGGAAGCAAGTATTTTTCCGCCTCCGTCAACAAAAGCTTTCAGTTTCTGCGCGGTTTCGCCGTCAAGCATCGAATCGTCTGTAAGAATTATAAGCTTATACTTGCAAAAGTCGCCTTCGGTATCTACAACATCGAAAAGATATTTTCCTTCAAGCAAAATTCTGCTCGCACCCGTTGTTCCGCTCCACGAAAGACGTCCGGGAGGAGTTTTTCCCGGATTCATATGATAAAACAACGCTTCCTGAGAAAGCACCGCTATATCCGCAACCGATTCAACATTGTCAAGCCAAGCTTCTTTCTTTTCAATTTCCGAATACGCCGCGCCTATAAGTTTATACGTTGCCATATCCATAGCGCCGAGCGGATGGAGCTGATCGCCTATCGACATTTTCGCGCCGTTTGCGGCAGAAAGCGCCGTTTCGTAGCGAAGTGCGTTCGGATGCTTGAAACCGCCGAATTCACCCCATGAAAGGTGAAATTTGCCCGTCATTCCGAGAAAATCGAGGCCGAGCGTTCTTGCGTAAGCCGCCGACATCGGAAAATGGTCGTATCCCCAACCGCCTGTAGGCAGACTTTCAAGCTCAAGGTGAGAATTTGCAAATGTAAAGTCTCTGTGTCCGCACTGAATATGTCCCGCATTGTGAAACACGGGAAGTCCGGGCTTGTATTTGTCAATCGCTTCTCTTACACGCTTTGTATAATTAAGATAAGTTTCAACGCCGAGTCTGTAAGCGTTTTCTTCATCGTAAGGATCCTGCCCTTTGTCGAGCATTTTCTTTACACATCTCTGACAATAGCACGGCAAAGCGCCGACAATATCAAGAAAAATACCGTCGCAATCGTATTTGCGCACTACCTCCTCAACCTGTGCAAGAAGATAATCGAGATACGGTGTGTTCATACACATACGGTGATATCCCGGTTTTGTGAAGTTTTCCGTCCAATAGAATGTCTCGTCCGGATTGCGCATAAGCCATTCAGTATGAGGACGCGCCATTTTTTCATCAAGTCCCGCAGAGATATACACGGGAGTTTTAACTCCTATTTCGTGAGCGGCGGCTATCTGCTCGCCGAGAAGGTCAAAATCAAGGTGCGGGTGCATTTCGCATGTTTCAGACGGGAAATATGCCCAGCCGTGATGGCATTTTGCAAAGAGAGTTATCGAATTTACATGTCCCTCTTTAAGTGCTTTCTGGAACTGCTCCTTTGAAAAACGTGAGCCTATTCCGTCTATTTCGCCGCTTGTGTGAAAATCAAGGTGTACCTGTCTGAAATTCATATCGGTTTCTCCTTATCTTGCGATCTCTTCCATTACATAAGCTTCGAGGATGTCGCCTTCTTTTATGTCGTTGAATTTTTCAAGTCCGACGCCGCATTCGTAGCCAGAAGCAACCTCTTTTACGTCGTCCTTAAAACGGCGGAGCGATGATATCTTGTCTTCAAATATAACAACACCGTCACGAAGCACGCGTATAAGCGAAGCGCGGGTTATCTTGCCATCCTGAACATAAGAACCTGCGATAGTACCTACATTCGGAACGTGAATCGTCTGTCTTACCTGTGCGTGACCGAGTATACTCTCGCGGTAAACGGGTTTAAGCATACCCTTTATAGCCGCCTGAATCTCTTCTATGCATTCGTAAATGATTCTGTAAGTGCGGACGTCAACGCCCTGACTCTGCGCTGAATCAAGCGCCGCCTTATCGGGACGGACATTGAATCCGACTATAATGGCATTCGAAGCGTTTGCAAGCATAACGTCGCTTTCGGTTATGCCGCCTACACCCGTATGAATTACGTTTACTCTTACTTCGTCATTTGAAAGCTTGTCAAGAGAAGCCTTTACTGCCTCTGCCGAGCCGCGTACGTCAGCTTTTACAATAATGTTGAGGTCCTTTACTCCCTCTTTTATCTGTGCAAAGAGATCGTCAAGGTTTACCTTTGCAGAAGCGGAGAATTCCGCCTCTTTCTCTTTCGTCTTGCGCTGTTCGGCAAGCTCTCTCGCCATTCTTTCATCCTCAACGGCATTCATTTCATCGCCTGCCGAAGGAACCGAATCAAGACCGATGATTTCAGCAGGAACAGAAGGCTCTGCGGTTTTCATTGTCTTTCCGTTTTCATCTCTCATCATACGGACTCTGCCCACAGCCGTGCCGACGATGACCGTGTCTCCCTGATGGAGCGTACCGTTCTGAACAAGCACCGTTGCAACGGGACCAAGACCTTTTTTCAGGCTCGCTTCTATAACTATACCCTTTGCCCTGCGGTTGGGGTTAGCCTTGAGTTCTTTCATTTCGGCAATGAGAAGAACATCCTCCAGAAGCTCGTTAATACCTGTTTTTCTTATAGCCGAAACGGGAACGCACATAACGTCACCGCCCCATTCTTCGGGAACAAGATCGTATTTTGTAAGCTCCTGCTTTATTCCTTCCGGATTTGCGCCAGGCTTATCCATTTTATTTATAGCAACTATTATCGAAACACCTGCGGCTTTCGCGTGATTTATAGCTTCTACCGTCTGCGGCATGATACCGTCGTCCGCCGCGACAACAAGTATTGCTATATCCGTAGACTTTGCGCCTCTTGCTCTCATCGCAGTAAAAGCTTCGTGTCCGGGAGTATCGAGGAAAGTGATATATTTGTCGCCTACCTTTACTCTGTAAGCACCTATCGACTGCGTAATGCCGCCTGCCTCGCCTGCCGTGACATGCGTATTTCTTATCGCATCAAGAAGCGATGTCTTGCCGTGGTCAACGTGACCCATAACGCATACAACGGGCGGACGTTCTTCAAGCGTTTCCGATGAGTCTTCCGCATCTTCCGAGAAGAGCTTTTCTTCTATTGTTACAACTACTTCCTTTGTAACTATGGCGTTCATTTCTTCGCCCACGAGGAAAGCTGTATCAAAGTCTATGCTCTGATTCGCGGTAGCCATAACGCCAAGTCCTATAAGCTTTTTCATAAGGTCGCCGACCGTTACTTTCAGCTTCGCGGCAAGTTCGGAAACCGTTATCTCGTCGGGAACTGTAATCTTTAGAGGCTGTTTTTTAATCTTTTCAAGCTCCGCTTTTCTGAGCTTTGCAAGAGCAGCCGCATCCTTGTCTGCGCGTCTGCTCGCATAAGGATTCTTCCCGTTCTGCTGTTTTTTGCCAACCTTCTGCTTGTCGGGGATATTAAGTCTTCTTGCGGATTCGGGAACAAAGCTTTCAAGTCTTTCATCATATTTTGAAAGATCCACAGAGCTTGCTCTCGTATCTATTACGCGCGTCTTTTTCATTGCTTCAACGCTTTCGCCGCCTCCGCGCATTTCTGCTTTTTTAGGCTGCGGTATTTGACTCTGAACAGGACGGTTTTCCTTTACTTCGGGCTTCTTTGACTGATTTTGCTGCTGTGCGGGACGTGCAAAACGATCAGCCGCACGGCTTGCGCCTCTCTCTGCCTGCTGAGGAAAATTCACCTTCGGCTGATTCTGCTGAGGCTTCTGCTGTCCTCCATGCTGATTCTTCTGTTGATTTTGCGACCTAAAAGCGGGCTTGGAAGGCTGAGCAGGCGTCTCCGTCTTTTTCTGCTGTACCTCGATTTTATGCTCTTCTTTAGGTTGCGCCTCCGGTTTTTCGGGTGCCGCCGGCTTCTCCTCCGTCACCGGTTCTTTCGGACGTTCTATATCCGCTTTTCCGGAAAGGTAATCACCCATGTTCTTTATCTGATTATCTGATGTAAGCCTGTCAAAAAGCACGGAAAACTCTGTTGTGTCAAGTGTTCCTGTTGATGTTTTCCCTGCTATTCCGCTTTCTGTGAGCGCATCAAGCAGGTCTTTGCTTTTCATATTCAGGTCCTTTGCAAGGTTGTTTATTCTTATCTTCTGTGTTGTAACCATTCGCTGTACCTCCCTTTCGTGAGTACTGTTAAAGATTGCTTGTAATCAGCTTTACAAAATTTTCATCATCTATACTTACGCACGCTGTGGCAGTTTTGCCTATTGCTTTTCCGAGCATATCCGGTGATACCGCAACGTATTCGGCGCAAACGCCGTAATATTCCGCACAGTTTGATATGCGTTTTTTCGTATTGTCCGAAGCTTCGGCGCTTGCGATAACAAGCTTCACTTTACCGCCTCTTATCGCATCGCAAACGGCTTCCGTTCCCACAGTAAGCTTTCCGGCTTTTCTTGCAAGCCCTATAAGCGAAAGCAATTTCTGAATTTCTCTGTTTTCTTCGCTGATCATTTCTCTATTTCTTTCTCAAGCCTTTCGTAAACTTCGTCTGTTATCTTGCATCCGAGCGCAACCGAAAGTCTCTTTTTTGCTTTTTTCAGGCAGTCCGCGCTTGGACATATATAAGCCCCGCGCCCTGCTTTTTTCCCCGTCCTGTCAAGTTCGGCTGTCTCCGATTCGGACGGTCTGACTATTCTTATAAGCTCACTTTTCGGTTTTTTTGCTTTGCATCCTACGCATTGACGCTCAGGAACTTTTTTTGTATTTTCCATCTTCGTCACCGCCGTAGATCAAACGGTTTTTATATCTATTTTGTAGCCTGTAAGTCTTGCGGCAAGACGCGCGTTCTGACCTTCTTTACCTATTGAAAGCGAAAGCTGGTCTGGAGCTACTATAACCTTGCAACTTCTTTCGCCATCCATCTCCACGCTCTTTACTTCTGCGGGAGAAAGTGCCGCGCTTACATATTCTTCCGGCTTTTCGCTGTAACGGACAACATCTATCTTCTCGCCGCCAAGCTCTCTTATTATTTCGCTTATACGGCTTCCTCTGTTGCCTATGCATGCGCCTACCGGATCGACAGATGCATCCCGTGATTCAACAGAAATCTTTGTTCTTGAACCTGCTTCTCTCGAAACTCCGCGTATAACTACCGTACCGTCCTGAATTTCGGGAACTTCAAGCTCGAAAAGTCTCTTTACAAGTCCGGGATGTGTGCGTGAAAGCGTAACTATGGGACCTTTTATCTCGTTCTTTACTTCCATAACGAACACTTTTATGTGCTGCCCTACGGTGAATTCTTCGCCGGGAATCTGTTCGCCTTTAAGAAGAACAGCTTCGCTTGTTCCGGTGTCTACTATAACGTTTCCGTTGGTCGGATCTATTCTAAGCACCGTTGCGGATATAACTTCCTCGCGCTTGCTCTCATATTCCTTAATTACCATTGTTCTCTCGGCTTCTCTTATACCCTGAATTATAACCTGTTTTGCAGTCTGTGCGCTGAGACGTCCGAGTGCTTTTGTTTTTATTTCGGTTTCAACCGTTCCGCCAAGAGTGTATCTTCTGCTTATCGCCTTTGCGTCTGCAAGCGATATTTCGGTCTCCGGATCGGTAACCTCTTCAACTATATTTTTTACTCTTACGACCTTTACATCTTTCTTTGCGGGATCAAGGCGCACTTTTATATTGCAGGTTTCTCCGCTTTCACGTTTGAGAGCGTTCACAAGTCCTGCCTCGATTCTTTCAATAATGTACTCCTGCGGGATTCCCTTTTCCTTTACGAAAAGATCAAGCGCTGTGAAAAATTCTGTATTCATTTTTGATCAAAACCTTCCTTCTGTAAATTATTCTATATCGGTAAAATCGAAAAATACGTTTGCTTTTGCAACTTTTGAAATTTCAAACGTCTTTTCCGCACCGTCTGTTTCAATTGTGAAATTATCCCCGTCGGATGATACAAGCTTTCCTTTGTATGCTTTGCTTCCGCTCTCGTCAGGGGAATAAAGTCTTACCTCTATTTCCTCTCCGATACAGGATTCAAAATGTTCGGGTTTGCGAAGCGTTCTTTCAAGTCCCGGAGAGCTTACTTCAAGCGTGTAGTTCTGCTCTATCGGATCAACCTCGTCAAGAAGCGGGCTTATCGCTCTGCTGACTTTTTCGCAGTCGTCAATGTCTATGCCGTCGTCGGAATCTATCGTAACACGAAGGAACCATCCGGAGCCTTCCTTTACGAATTCAACATCCCACACCTCATATCCGAGTTCTTCTATACAAGGGGTTATAAGTTTTTCCGCAACGGATGCTATGTTTGCCGTTTTTGCCACAGTTTTTCCGCCTTTCACAAAAAATCTTTACAAAGAATTGAGAGTGGGCAACGCCCACTCTCAATGTCCTTTCATTATTCTTGAAATATTATATCATAATAATAAGTGAATTGCAATACTTTTTTTATATTTTTCAGGTAACGTAATGCATTTTCCACGCATAATATAAACTGAAACGTATTATATGCCTCCAAAGGAGCGTCTGAAATGAAAATAATAGTTCTTAAATCTCCCAAATTTCTCTCTCCCCTGCTCAAAAAGCTGTTCGGCAGAAAAGGACGCAAAAAATAAAAAAGACAATCTTACCCGAAAATCACTTCTTCGAAGATTTGGGAATCTGCGCGACTGCAACCACCGAAAGAAAATCACGTTCGGGGGAAACGCCATTAACCGCGGAAGCTTTAGCCATCTTCGCGCAGATACCGAAATCCTCGCAAAAATTCAGCAGTCTGAATAGCTGAGTGCCGTCTGTGTAATATTATAGCGGATAATACGCTAAATGTCAATAGCGGATTTTCCGCTATGATAAAATTAAAAAGAGGTGATAATTATATGCTTTTCCCACGAATACGAAGTCTCAGAGAAGACAAAGACATCACCCAGAAGCAGTTGAGCGAGATACTTTCCTGCAGTCAGCGGGTTTACAGCAATTATGAACGCGGCGAGCTTGATATCCCTACCGACATACTTATAAAGCTTGCAAATTATCACAATGTATCCATCGACTTTCTTCTTTCACAAACAGACAATCCGAAAAGAAACAAATAAAAAACCAAGCTCCCTTTTTCGGGAGCTTGGTTTTTTTATTTACTTATATAATTATACAAGCTTTATAAGTGCCATTTCGGCAGCATCACCGCGACGGGGTCCAAGCTTATAAATAGCTGTATAACCGCCGTTTCTATCGGAATATGCGGGAGCGATCTCGTCAAAGAGCTTCTTTACAACATCTTCTTTTGTGATGTATGCAAGAGCCTGGCGACGCGAAGCAAGAGTGTTTGTCTTGCCGAGCGTTATCATTTTTTCAGCCATGCATCTTACTTCTTTAGCTCTTGTAAGAGTTGTTTCTATCGAACCGTTTTCCAAAAGATAGGTGACCATTCCGCGAAGCATCGCGTTTCTATGTGCGGTCACTCTGCCGAGTTTTCTGGTTCCGGGCATGTTGTTTTTCCTCCTTTTTCCCTATTTTTCATAAGGATTTCAGCATGTGCAGCTTTTGTAGTTCACAAAGAAATCAGTCCTCTTCCTTCCGCAGGGTAAGTCCGAGCGAATGGAGTTTCTGGATGACTTCTTCGAGCGATTTTTTGCCGAGATTTCTGACTTTTATCATATCCTCTTCGGTTTTGCTTGTCAGATCCTCGACCGTATCGATGCCCGCGCGCTTCAAGCAGTTGAAGCTACGAACGGACAGGTCAAGCTCCTCAATGGTCATCTCAAGTACTTTTTCTTTCTTGGTTTCTTCGCGTTCAACCATTATCTCCGCTCTCTTTGCTTCTTCCGAAAGATCAACAAAGAGATTGAGATGTTCGTTGAGTATCTTGGCTCCGAGCGAAACGGCTTCCTTTGCGGAAATCGTACCGTTCGTCAGCACGTTAATTGTGAGTTTGTCAAAATCTATGCTGTTACCTACGCGCGTATTTTCAACGGTGTAGTTGACATTATAGACCGGGGTGAAAATCGAATCGACGAAAATCACGCCAAGCTGACCTGATGAATAATCCTGCTTGTTTTTTTCCTGAGATACATAGCCGGAGCCGTGATCAAAGGTGAGCTCCATATGGAAACGCACACCTTCACTTACCGTAGCTATATGATGCTCAGGGTTAAGAATCTGCAATTCGTCGTCACACATGATATCTCCCGCTGTAACTTCGCACGCGCCCGTTACATCGATAGATACCGTCTTTGCCGAATTTGAAAAGAGCTTTGCCGTAATGCCCTTGACATTGAGAACGATTTCGCAAACGTCCTCTTTTACGCCGGGAACGGTGGATATTTCGTGAAGAACATCCTTACCGCCGCCGCTGATGCGTATGCTTACTACAGCAACGCCCGGAAGCGAGCTGAGAAGCACTCTGCGCAGAGAGTTGCCAAGTGTTGTTCCGTAACCACGCTTAAGCGGTTCGACAACAAATGTTCCGCTCCTGCCATCATCGCTTGTGTCAAAAGCTGTTATATTCGGCTTTTCTATCTCGATCATTGATTAACCCTCCTGTAAATTTTTTATGCACTTACAGTGCATTCTGTTGCGGCACCGCCTGCGTCTATGGGTTTCCACGTCGCAGTGCGGCGTCGGAGGCAAATTATTACTTGGAGTACAACTCGACGATGAGATGCTCCTGGAACGGGAAGTCAACGTCTTCTCTTGTGGGAAGATTTGCAACCGTTGCCTTAGCATTTGCTTTATCGACGTCAAGCCAGCTCGGGAATACTTTGTTATCCATAAGCTCAAGCAGGGATTTGATCTTTTCGGAATCGCGGGAGGAATCGCTGAGAGCGATAACGTCACCCTTCTTTACTATGATAGAAGGAATATCCGCTTTCTTTCCGTTAATCGTGAAGTGTGAATGAAGAACGAGCTGTCTTGCTTCCTTGCGGCTTTCAGCCAGTCCCATTCTGTAAACAACGTTATCAAAACGTCTTTCAAGGAGGCAAAGAAGATTTTCACCTGTCTGGCCTTCTTTTTTAGCAGCCATTTCATAATATGATCTGAACTGCTTTTCAAGAACGCCATAGTATCTTTTAGCCTTCTGCTTCTCACGAAGCTGCATATAGTACTCTTTGCCTTTTTTAACCTGTGCTGCGCCGTGCTGACCGGGAGCTGTTCCGCGGCGAGTTACGGGGCACTTATCAGTCAGGCAACGTTCGCCCTTAAGAAAGAGCTTTGTGCCTTCTCTGCGGCACATTCTGCACACAGGACCTGTATATCTTGCCATAGTGTATAGTACCTCCAATAATTATTTCAGACACGTCTGATCTTGGGCGGTCTGCATCCGTTGTGCGGAACAGGTGTTACGTCGCGGATAAGCGTTACTTCAAGACCTACCGTTGAGAGAGCGCGGATAGCGGATTCTCTGCCCTGGCCGGGTCCTTTAACGTAAACCTCAACACTCTTCATTCCGTTATCAACAGCAATCTTACCTGCTGTTTCGGCAGCCATCTGAGCTGCGAAAGCGGTAGACTTTCTTGAACCTCTGAAACCGAGTTCGCCGGCGGAAGCCCACGATACTGCGTTTCCGTTCGTATCTGTTATAGTAACGATTGTGTTGTTGTATGTCGCACGGATGTGAACTGCGCCTTTTTCGACGTTCTTACGTTCGCGGCGCTTTTTGACTGCCTTTTTTGCTACTGTTTTAGCCATCTGTTCGTCACTCCTTATTTCTTCTTATTCGCGATCGTCTTTGCTTTACCTTTTCTTGTTCTCGCGTTTGTCTTTGTTCTCTGACCGCGAACAGGCAAGCCTTTTCTGTGTCTGACGCCGCGATAGCAACCGATTTCGACCATTCTCTTTATGTCAAGAGCTACTTCGCTGCGGAGAGCACCCTCAACCTTGTGAGAATTTTCAATTTCGTCGCGGAGTTTTGAAACGTCATCTTCTGTAAGATCCTTGCAGCGGACATCGGGATCGATTCCTGTTTTAGCGAGGATCTGATTTGATGTTGTTCTGCCGATACCATAGATATATGTGAGACCGATCTCAACTCTCTTCTGGTTCGGAAGTTCAACGCCAGCTATACGAGCCATTTATTATACCTCCCCTTTCCTGCTTAACCCTGTCTCTGCTTGTGCTTGGGGTTTTCGCAGATTACCATTACGTTGCCGTTTCTTTTGATTATTTTGCATTTTGAGCAAATTTTCTTAACGGAAGGTTTTACTTTCATTGTATATTACCTTTCCTTTCAGCTTTGATTATTTTCGCTTGGAAGTCTCCATGTGATGCGACCTTTATTAAGATCGTAAATGGAAACCTCTATCGTGACACGGTCGCCCGGCACGATTCTGATATAGTTCATTCTGAGTTTTCCCGAAAGCTGTGCGGTCACAATATGACCGTTCGGGAGTTTGACTTTGAAAGTGGTGTTGGGCATCGCCTCAACAACCGTACCCTCAAATTCTATAACATCGTCTTTTGGCATTGATTCCCTCCTGAAATGTCTTTCGTCATTCAACTTTTGTAAGAAACTCAGGCTCGCCGTCGGTTATTGCAACGGTGTGTTCGTAATGAGCGGCAAGCGAACCGTCAACGGTTACTACTGTCCAATCATTATCAAGCACTCTCACTTCGTGACTGCCTGCAGTTATCATCGGTTCTATTGCAATCGTCATACCGGAGAAAAGCCTCGGACCTCTGCCGCGCGTTCCGAAATTCGGAACTTCGGGATCCTCGTGAAGCTCTCTTCCTACGCCGTGACCAACGTATTGACGGATAACTCCGTATCCGAGCGACGTTGCATAGCTGCAGATTTCGGCGCCGATATCACCTATTCTCGCGCCGTTTCTTGCCTCAGCGACACCACGATAAAAGCTTTCGCGTGTTACATCTATCAGGGCTTGCGCATCAGCTGATATCCTGCCTACCGCAAAAGTATTCGCACTGTCGCCATTGAAGCCTCGATAGCAGGCGCCTACATCTATCTTAACAATGTCGCCTTCATGAAGTACGCGATGCTTGCTCGGTATTCCGTGAATAACTTCATTGTTTATGCTGATGCATGCGCTGCCCGGAAAGCCGCCGTAACCGAGAAACGTGGGTCTTGCCCCACAGCGTTCGATAAACTCGCGTATTACCGTATCAAGATAAGCCGTTGTAACGCCTTCTCTTATATGGTCGCGCGCCGTAAGGATCGCTTCTCCTGTTATTCTGCCGGCCTTTCGCATCAATGCCAGCTGTTCGCTGTTTTTGATTGATATCATAGGTAATTAACCTCTGAATTTCTCAATAGCGGCAAGCGTGAGCGCCGTTGTGTCGGCTACCTGTTCCTGACCTTCTACCGTAACCAGCTTGCCCTTAGAAGCATAATACTCTTTAAGCGGCTCTGTCTGATCGTGGTAAACGTGGAGTCTTTCCTTTACAACTTCCGGAACATCGTCCGCGCGTGTGTAAAGTTCACCGTCACACTTGTCACATTTTCCTTCGGCCTCCGACGGATTGTAAAGAATGTGGTATGTGCTTCCGCACTTTTTGCAAAGGCGTCTGCCGCCCATGCGAGCCACTATCTTTTCGTCGGGGACCTCAATGCTTATTACGAGATCCATATTTACGCCCATAGCATCAAGTGCCTGCGCCTGCGGAACAGTTCTCGGAAAGCCGTCAAGGATAAAACCGTTCTTGCAGTCGTCTTCTTTCAGACGATGCTCGATTATACCTATAACAACACTGTCCGGAACAAGGTCGCCCGCGTCGATATAACTCTTTGCGGACTTTCCGAGTTCAGTACCTTTTGCCATAGCTTCACGGAGCAATGCACCGGTAGAAATCGTAGGAATATTGTACTTTTCCGAAACTATCTCCGCCTGCGTGCCTTTGCCCGCACCGGGAGCTCCCAAAAACATAAGTTTCATAGCATTTCCTCCCTTAAATCACGGTTTATGAAATGCCGGGCTTCCCCACCGCCTTGTGCGGCGGGGAAACACGAAATTTCTCTTACTGCAAGAATCCTTTGTAGTGGCGCATAGCCATCTGGGATTCCATATCTCTGACCGTTTCGAGCGCAACGCCCACAACGATAAGAAGCGACGATCCCGAGAATGATACGATACCGATACCAACGGAGAAGATCTCTGTCGAAATGATATTTACCACAAGCGGTACGCACGCGATTATTCCGAGGAAGAACGCACCCATAAGTACCACTTTATTCAGTACCTTCTGAATGTACTGAGCGGTAGGCTTTCCGGGACGGATGCCGGGAATCGATCCACCCTGCTGCATAAGGTTGTTTGCAACCTCAACAGGATTGAAGGAAATCGCAATATAGAAATACGCGAACGCAATAATCAGAACGAATAAAACGACTGCGTAAATCCAGTTGTCTGATGAAAGAGCGTCCTGAACCTTAGCCCAGAAACTGCCCGACTTGGGCTGGCAGAGATAAATGATCGTTACGGGAAGAGAAACTATCGTCGAAGCGAAGATGATAGGCATAACGCCTGACATGTTCAGCTTTATCGGAAGGTTTGAATTCTGACCACCGTACATTTTTCTGCCTACTACGCGCTTTGCATACTGAACAGGGATACGTCTTTCCGCGTCTGTCATATAAACCATGAATATGATAGAAGCAAGAACCATAACCACTGCGAGTACAGAAAGCACAACGGCTACCGCAACATAGGAATTGTCCTGTTTGAGATATTCGCTTATCTGAGACGAGAAATTCGATATTGTGGAAGGAACTCCGCAGAGGATGTTAGCGAAAAGTATCATTGAGATACCGTTGCCAATGCCCTGTTCGTCGATCTTTTCCGCAAGCCACATGATGAGCGAAGCGCCCGCCGTGTAGCAGAGAATTATCGTAGTTGCGATAAAGAATGTTTCAAACTTTGTCGAACCTTTTGTTATGATATTGCCGTATACGGCCGTCATCTGCGACGAGCTGAGAAGCTGATAATAACCGAAAGCGGTTATAAGAGCGAGTGCAACCGTGAGATAACGTGTGATTCTTTCAAGTTTCTTTCTTCCTTCTTCGCCCTGCTTTGAAAGCTTTTCAAGGGCAGGAATCGCAACAGCAAGAAGCTGAATTACGATCTGCGCCGTGATATAAGGCGATACTGCAAGCGCAAAGAGCGTTGCTTTGGAGAAAGCGTCACCGGAAAGAATATTGAGATAACTGAATATTGAACCCGAGCCGTAAGTTTCCGCGACCTGAAGGCCGACAGCGTTTATAAACGGAACGGGGATCGCTGCACCTATACGGTACAGGAGAAGGATGAAGAGCGTAAAGAGCATCTTCTGGCGGAGCTCAGGTATTGCCCAAGCGTTTCTGAGTGTCTTAAGCACTTATACCACCTCGCACTTTCCGCCTGCCTGCTCAATTTTTTCCTTTGCGGAAGCGGAAAAGGCGCTGACCTTGACTGTGAGCTTCTTTGTAAGCTCACCCTGGCCAAGAATCTTGACTCCGTCAAGAGCCTTGCGAACGATTTTAGCGGAGACGAGATCGTCTTCGGTTACCGTTGCTCCGTCTTCAAAGGCGTTAAGAGCTTTGACATTTACTATGGCATATTCGGTCGCAAACTTGTTGTGGAAGCCTCTCTTCGGAAGTCTTCTGTAAAGCGGAATCTGACCGCCTTCAAAGCCCGGACGTACACCGCCGCCGGATCTTGCGTTCTGACCTTTATGTCCTTTGCCTGCTGTTTTTCCGTTACCGGAACCTGTGCCTCTGCCTTTACGCCATGCAGGCGTTACAGAGCCTTCAGCAGGTCTGAGTTCATTAAGCTTCATTTGGGTTTTCCTCCTTATACTGTGAATTTTTTCGATACATTGATTTTTGCCAATGCTTAAACATTTTCCACCTTTATAAGGTGAGCGAGTATTCTTGCCTTACCCAAAACGGAAGCGTCATTATTCTGAACAGTTACGTCACCGATCTTGTTCAAACCAAGTGACTTTGCTGTTGCTTTTTGGTTGGGTTTTGCACCGATAAGGCTGCTTGTAAGAGTAATTTTGATTTTTTCCATCTTCATTTCCCTCCTCAGCCTTTAATATCTTCGCCGGAAATACCGCGAGCTGCGGCAACCTGTTCTTTTGTGCGGAGTGCACGGAGGCCTTCAAATGTAGCCTTAACTACGTTTGTGGGGTTGCTTGAACGCAGGCACTTAGCTCTGATATCCTTTATTCCCGCCATTTCAACTACCGCACGGACTGTGCCGCCGGCAAGAACTCCGGTACCGGGAGCAGCGGGTTTAAGAAGAACCTGAGCTGCGCCGTAGCGACCGATAACTTCATGGGGGATTGTTGTTCCCTTGAGGGAAACTTCTATAATGTTTTTCTTTGCATCTTCAATACCCTTGCGGATAGCTTCGGGATATTCGCTTGCTTTTCCAAGACCGTAGCCAACGTGACCGTTGTAGTCACCAACTACCATTATAGCTGTCTGACGAGCGATGCGGCCGCCCTTGACGGTTTTGGAAACACGGTTTGTAGCAACTGTTCTCTCTGTAAGTTCGAGAGTTGCAGGATCGATTATTTTAGCCATGTTATTCCTCCTATCAGAATGCGAGACCGCCCTCGCGGGCTCCGTCTGCAAGTGATGCTACTCTTCCGTGGTAAACATAACCGCCACGGTCGAATACTACATCTTTGATTCCTTTTTCAAGGGCTCTTTCGGCAACTTTCTTGCCAACGAGCTTTGCGGCATCTTTGTTGCCGCCGTAGTTTTCAAAATCCTTCTCGAGAGAGGACGCCGAAACGAGTGTTACGCCGTTTACATCATCGATGATCTGTGCGCTGATGTTTGCGAGAGAACGGTAAACACAAAGGCGCGGTCTTTCGGGAGTTCCTGAAATCTTCGCTCTGACTCTCTTATGGCGAGTCAAGCGAGCTTTATTGCTATCTTTTCTTGATACCATGATCGTCCGCTCCTTTCATTACTTACCGGTCTTGCCGGCTTTACGACGAATCTTTTCGCCGGAATACTTAACACCCTTACCGAGATACGGTTCAGGCGGTCTCTTTTCACGGATCTGAGCGGCGATCTGACCGACAGCCTGCTTGTCGATACCGTGAACGATAACTACGTTTGAGTTCGGTACTTCAAATGTTATACCATTCTCTTCTTTGAAGATAATGGGGTGTGAATAACCGAGTGCAAGAGTAAGAGTTTTGTTTGCAAGCGTTGCTTTGTAACCAACACCTACGATCTCAAGAGTTTTTGAGAAACCGTTTGTAACACCTTCAACCATGTTGGCGATGAGTGTACGTGTAAGACCGTGCAAAGCTCTGTATTCTTTGTCATCATTGGGGCGTTCAACTACAATGAAACCGCCTTCGTTCTTTATAGAGATTCCTGAGTGGAATGTCTCTGTAAGAGTACCCTTAGGTCCCTTTACCGTAACCGTGCCGCCATTGATTGTAACTTCAACGCCGGCGGGAACAGCGATATGTTTTCTACCGATTCTTGACATATTCTCTCCTCCCTCCGATTACCAGACAAAGGCGATGATTTCGCCGCCGACGCCAAGCTCACGAGCTTTTTTGTCGGTCATTATGCCCTTTGATGTGGATACGATGGCGATGCCGAGTCCGCCGAGGACTTTGGGCATGTCTTCGCAGTTTGAATAAATACGAAGGCCGGGTTTGGAAACTCTGCGGAGCCCCTGGATGGTCTTTGTCTTACCCTTACCGTATTTAAGAGTAATTCTGATTATTCCCTGTCTGCCGTCTTCGATGATCTGATAGCTCTTGATGTAACCTTCCGCAACAAGAATGTCAGCAATGGCTTTCTTCATATTGGAAGCGGGTACATCAACCGTTTCATGCTTTGCGTCGTTCGCATTTCTGATACGGGTGAGCATATCGGCAATTACGTCTGAGATTTGCATTGTTATTTCCTCCTTAATGCAAGTTTTCGCGAAGCGTGTGTGCGCTTCGCCTTGCCTGCCGGAATTTTTCCGGCGGCGTGTCGGCGGTTAAAGCTCTTCGCTTTCCTTCCGACAAGATGGAGCGTTTACCGTGTTATTACCAGCTTGATTTCTTTACGCCGGGTATCTGACCCTTGTAAGCAAGCTCACGGAAGCAGATTCTGCAAATGCCGTATTTACGGAGATATGCGTGAGGTCTGCCGCAGATTTTGCATCTTGTGTATTCTCTTGTGGAATACTTCTGAGGCTTCTGCTGTTTGAGTTTTAATGCTGTTCTTGCCATTTATTTTACCCCCATTATTTAGCAAAGGGAGCGCCCATCAGCGTGAGGAGCGTCTTTGCTTCTTCGTCTGTTGTTGCAGTCGTAACAAAGGTAATATCCATACCCATTATCTTCTCTACCTTGTCGTATTCGATTTCGGGGAAGATAAGCTGTTCTTTAAGACCGAGCGAGTAGTTGCCGCGGCCGTCGAAAGCGTTGGGATTGATACCGCGGAAGTCACGAACGCGAGGAAGCGCGAGGTTGAACAGTCTGTCCATGAATTCGAACATTCTGTCACCGCGAAGCGTAACCTTTGCGCCGATTTTCATTCCGGCTCTTACCTTGAAGTTTGCTACCGACTTCTTTGCGAATGTGGGTACGGCCTTCTGACCTGTGATATCGGTAAGATAACCGATAGCGAGGTCAATAACCTTCGGGTTGTCTTTGCCTTCGCCGCAACCCATGTTGATAACGATCTTATCAAATCTCGGTATCTGCATCGGGCTCTTGTACGAAAACTGTTTTGCAAGTTCCGGAGCGACTTCGGCTTTATAAAATTCTTTCAATCTTGCTGCCATTTCATCTTACCTCCATTAAAACTTGCTTCCGCATTTTGCGCAAACGCGGGTCTTTGTCTTTTTGGTCTTGCCGTTTTTGTCCGTTGTTGTTTCAACAAGCGTCTTTACACGGCGACCTGCCTTGCACTTATCGCAATAAAGCATAACCTTATCTGCATAGAGCGCGCCCTCGACCTTCATTATGCCGCTGGGATCGTTCTGTTTTCTTGCTTTAACGTGCTTGGTCTGTACGTTTACTTTTTCAACGATAACCTTGCCCTCTTCGGGGGATACCGCCATTACCTTGCCCTTGACGCCCTTGTCGTCACCGGAAATAACAATAACGGTATCGTCTTTTCTGATATGCATTTTCATTTTAAGATTCCTCCATTAAAGTACTTCGGGTGCGAGAGAAAGGATCTTAAGATAGTCCTTGTCTCTGAGCTCTCTTGCTACAGGTCCAAATATACGCGTGCCTCTCGGCGTCTTGTCATCCTTGATAATTACAGCCGCGTTCTCGTCGAATCTGAGGGTAGAACCGTCAGGACGTTTGATGCCCTTAACGGTACGAACGATTACAGCCTTTACGACTTCGCCCTTCTTTACCTGACCGCCGGGAGCTGCCTTTTTAACAGCTGCGACCACAACATCTCCGACACCGGCATATCTTCTTCCGGTACCGCCGAGCACACGAATACACATAAGTTCTTTTGCGCCGGTATTGTCGGCGACTTTCATAAGCGATTGCTGTTGTATCACTGTGCTTTCCTCCTTAGCATTCACATCTCACAGGCTGCGGCAATTTGCCGCTCCAGCCCTGCACTGTGAATTTTATTTTGCTTTTTCGATTATGGAAACCAAACGCCATCTCTTGTCTTTAGAAAGGGGTCTTGTTTCCATTACGCTGACCTTGTCGCCGATAGCGCACTCATTGTTCTCATCGTGAGCTTTGAGCTTAACTGTTCTCTTAACGACTTTGCCATACTTGGGGTGCTTAACGTTATCTTCGATAGCAACAACGATCGTTTTGTCCATCTTGTCACTTACGACCTTGCCGACTCTCGTTTTTCTGAGATTTCTCTCTGTTACTTCACTCATGACATTTCTCCTCTCTCAGATTACTGTTCGTTCTTCTCGCGAAGGACTGTCATAACTCTCGCGATGTCCCTCTTGGTTTCCGTAATCTTGTGGGGATTGTCAAGCTGGTTTATCGCGTGCTGGAAGCGAAGGTTGAACAACTCAGCTTTAAGCTCCTTGAGCTTCGCATCGAGTTCAGCGGAAGTCATTGTTTTAAGTTCTGCTGCTTTCACTGTATTATTCCTCCTCTGCTTCTTCTTTCTTTACAAACTTACATTTGATCGGGAGCTTGTTAGCTGCAAGACGCATAGCTTCCTTTGCGTCTGCTTCGCTTACGCCGTCCATCTCAAACATAACTCTGCCCGGCTTAACAACTGCAACCCAGTATTCGGGAGAACCTTTACCGGAACCCATTCGGGTTTCAGCGGGTTTTTCCGTTATCGGCTTATCCGGGAAGATCTTTATCCATACCTGACCGCCACGCTTGATGTAACGCGTCATAGCGATACGGGCTGCTTCTATCTGGTTGCTTGTGATCCAAGCGGGTTCAAGCGCTGCAAGACCGAACGTTCCGTATGTTACGGTGTTACCTCTTGTAGCCTTGCCCTTCAGACGTCCGCGCTGCACACGTCTGTATTTAACTCTTTTAGGCATTAACATTTTTATCGCCTCCGTCTCTGTGCTGCTGTCTGGGAGCACGATTGCTTCCCGCGAAGTTCGGCTTGCGATCACCGTTTCTGCGATCTCCGCCCTTGCGGTCGCCTCTGTCGTTTCTTCTGCCATCGCGGGATCTTTCGGAAGGAACATAACCCTTAGCCATCTTGTCTGCAAGGATTTCGCCCTTGTAGATCCAGCACTTAATGCCTATCTTGCCGTAGGTTGTGTTTGCTTCTGCAAAACCGTAGTCAATGTCAGCACGAATCGTCTGAAGCGGAATCGTACCTTCGTGGTAGTGCTCGGTTCTTGCGATTTCGGCGCCGTTAAGACGTCCGCCGCAGGAAATCTTTATTCCCTTTGCACCGAGTCTCATCGTTCTGCCGATAGCCTGTTTCATGGCACGACGGAACGCAATTCTCTTTTCGAGCTGTGCTGCGATGCTTTCGGCAACAAGCTGAGCGTCGAGGTCGGGAGATTTAACCTCCGCAACGTTGACGAGAGCAGGCTTGCCGACGAGCTTTTCGATTTCAAGACGGAGCTTTTCGATTTCAGCACCGCCGCGACCGATAACAACACCGGGCTTAGCACAGTGGATGAGAACCTTTACGTTCTGGGGCGTACGCTCGATTTCTATCTTCGGAACGCCTGCGGAGTAAAGCTTCTCTTTGAGATACTTTCTCAGTTTGTAGTCAGATACGAGCGTGTCGCCGAATGTTTTATCATCTGCGAACCATCTCGAATCCCAATCTTTGATTACGCCGACACGGAGACCGTGCGGATTAACTTTCTGACCCATTTTTCGTCCTCCCTCTCTTAAGCTCTTTCCTTCACAGCGATCGTAACGTGGGACGATCTCTTGAGGAGTCTGTCTGCGCTGCCCTTAGCACGCGGAAGAAGTCTCTTGAGCGTGGGGCCGGGGCAAACGAAGCATTCGGATACATAAAGCTTGCTTGCGTCCATGCCGAAATTATTTTCAGCATTTGCAACTGCGCTCTTAAGCAGCTTTATAAGGTATTCGCTTGCCGACTTGGGAGTGTTTTTGAGTATTGCCATTGCGGTTCCCGCATCCTTACCTCTGATAAGGTCAAGCACTATCTGTACTTTGCGCGGGGAAATTCTGGCATATTTAAGATATGCTCTTGCTTCCATAATAACTTATTCCTCCTTAGCTCGGTACATTAGGTGTTTGATGTTTTCGAACCGGAATGTCCGCGGAAGGTACGGGTGGGAGCGAACTCGCCGAGGCGATGTCCTACCATGTCCTCCGTCACATAAACCGGAACGTGTTTTCTTCCGTCGTGAACAGCTATTGTGTGTCCAACGAATTCAGGGAAGATAACGGAAGCACGCGACCAGGTTTTAACGACCTTTTTCTCTCCGGCTTTATTCATGGCTTCAACTCTGGAATAAAGCTTTTCTTCAACGAAAGGTCCTTTTTTCAAGCTTCTGCTCATTTCTTATGCCTCCTTATTTACCGTTTCTGTGTTTTACAATGAACTTTTCGGTTCTTGCCTTCTTGTCTCTCGTCTTATAACCCATTGTAGGCTTGCCCCAAGGAGTAACGGGAGTAGGACGACCGATAGGTGACTTACCTTCACCACCGCCGTGAGGGTGATCGCAGGGGTTCATTACAGAACCGCGTACAGTAGGACGAACGCCTCTGTGACGTGTCTTACCTGCTTTACCGATCTTAACGTTCTCGTGGTCGATGTTAGAAACCTGACCGATTGTCGCTTTGCAATCAAGGTGAATAAGTCTTACTTCGCCGGAAGGAAGTCTTACCTGAGCCATGCCGTTTTCTTTCGCCATAAGCTGAGCTGCGCTTCCCGCACTGCGAACGAGCTGACCGCCCTTGCCTGCGTAAAGTTCAATGTTGTAGATAAATGTACCTACAGGAATCTTTTCTATGGGGAGCGTGTTGCCGGGCTTGATGTCGGCTTCTGCTCCGGAATATATCATGTCGCCATCCGTAAGACCTACGGGAGCGATGATATACTTCTTTTCGCCGCTTTCATACTGAATGAGAGCGATATAAGCAGTGCGGTTGGGGTCATATTCAACGCCTATAACCTTTGCTGCGCCTTCAAAATAATCGCGCTTGAAGTCGACTATTCTGTATTTCTGCTTGTTGCCGCCGCCGTGATGACGGACGGTTATCTTGCCATAGCTGTTTCTGCCGGCATGTTTTTTCTTAACCGCAAGAAGGCTCTTCTCGGGAGTGAACTTTGTGATTTCCGCAAAATCCGGAACCGTCATTCCTCTTCTGCCGGGAGTCGTAGGATTATATTTTACTGTTGCCATTTTCGCTGCTCCTCCTCATTAGATCATTCCGTCGAAGAATGCTATCGTCTTTGAATCCGCTGTAAGCGTAACGATTGCTTTCTTCCATGTTCTTGTTGCACCGGGCTTGTGACCGCCGAGTGACTTCGGTTTGCTCTTTACGCTGACCGTATTAACGGATGCTACCTTAACACCGTCAAAAACCGCTTCAACCGCACTTGCGATTTCGGGCTTTGTGGCATTGCGAAGAACTTCAAATGTGTACTTCTTCGTCTTTGTTCCGTCAAGGCTTGCTTCCGAAATGATCGGTCTGATTATAATATCATGAGCCGTTTTCATTATGCATACACCTCCGTGATCTGTTCGACCGCGCCCTTAGCCATAACAAGATTGTCACAGTTAAGAATGTCGTACACATTGATTGTGTTCGCATACGCCGTCTTAACGCCGGGAATGTTTGCAAGGCTGCGGACTACCATATCGTTCTTTTCGGAAAGAACAACAAGTGCCTTTCCTTCAGCGCCGATAGCCTTGAGCATATTCACCATTGTCTTTGTTTTGTATTCGCTTGCCGTGATAGCGTCAACGCAAACGAATTCGCCGCCGGCTACTTTGGAAGAGAGCGCACTCTTTATAGCGAGCTGTCTTGCCTTCTTGTTCATTGCCGTACGGTAGGATCTGGGCTTCGGAGCAAATACAACGCCGCCGTGCGTCCACTGAGGAGCACGTGTGCTGCCCTGTCTTGCTCTGCCTGTTCCCTTCTGGCGCCACGGTTTCTTACCGCCGCCGGAAACTTCTGTTCTTGTAAGAGCAGACTGTGTACCCTGTCTTTGATTGAGAAGGTACATTCTGACCGCTGCATGAAGGATAGCTTCGTTGACTTCAACTGCGAATACAGAGTCGCAGAGGTCAATCGTGCCAACCTGAGCACCGGACATGTCCAAAACTTTCATTTCAGCCATTGTGTCGTTCCTCCTTCTCAGCCTTTAACCGTGTTGCGGACAAATACTATGCCACCCTTCGCGCCGGGTATTGCACCCTTGACTGCGATAAGGTTCTTTTCCGCATCAACACGTACTACGTTAAGGTTCTGTACTGTAACCTGTTCGTTACCGTACTGACCAGCCATCTTTTTGTTTTTGAATATACGCGACGGAGAAGAGTTGGCGCCCATAGAACCGGGTTGACGGTGAACAGGACCTACGCCGTGCGTCATTCTGAGTTTGTGGCAATTCCATCTCTTTATAACGCCTGAATAGCCGTGACCTTTTGTGATGCCTGTAACATCAACTCTGTCACCTGCTGCGAACGTATCGGCTGCAATGATGTCGCCTACGTTCATGTCCTTAGCGCTCTCAAGACGGAACTCCTTGAGATGCCTTTTAGCTGCAACGCCTGCTTTGGCAAAATGACCTGCCACAGGCTTTGTGAGCTTCTTGTCTGCAATGTCCTCGAAACCGAGCTGAACGCTGTCATAGCCGTCAGTTTCTGTTGTCTTCTTCTGGACGACAACACAAGGACCTGCTTCGATTACCGTGACCGGAACCACATTTCCGGCCTCGTCGAAAATCTGCGTCATGCCGATTTTCTTACCGATGATACCTTTTTTCATTGTTTTTCCTCCTGTTTTGGTTATTGGTTGACCATCACGCAAGTTGAGCGGGTCAACGTGACCGCGGCATATATATTAAGGAAGATTGTTCCCGCATCTATGCCAATTGAAATTGATCAGACCGTTTGTGTGGATTAAAGTTTGATTTCAATTTCAACGCCGGCCGGAAGTTCAAGACCCGTAAGAGCTTCAATTGTTTTCTGCGACGGCTTGATTACGTCGATCAGTCTCTTGTGGGTTCTGATTTCGAACTGCTCTCTGCTATCCTTATATTTGTGGACCGCACGCAGTATTGTAACGATTTCCTTCTCCGTGGGGAGCGGAATGGGACCGGAAACTTCAGAGCCGTTTCTCTTTGCGGTTTCAACGATCTTCTTCGCTGCGGCGTCGATCAGAGTGTGATCGTAGCTTTTGAGTCTGATTCGGATTTTTTCGCTTGTTGCCACTTTGTTTTTGCCTCCTGTTTAAGATTTTTTAAGTAGGCGGCGGCGCTTTTCTCAGCGCCTCAGCTTTACGGAACACTCTGCCGGGCGTTTCCACACCCTCTAAATAAAAACCGGAAATTTTTCCGGCGGCAAATGTGTTTCTTTCATCGGATTGACACCGCACGCGGTGCAATATCCAAAAACACTTACGAGATTCCAAAAGCTCTCGCCCGGTTCAATGTCGGACATACTCTGCGGAAATTACCCGTGAAAACACGGCAACCTCCCGCTTCATCGCACATCAAGCTTTTTTATTTTACATTATACATTGTTTTTTTGCAATACTTTTTTGAAAAATCTCCAAAAAAATGTGCAGAGAAAATCAGAGAAATTTTAAGTGTTTTTTTGTGCAGATTATACAAATAACTTATTTTTTCAAAATTACTGTGGATTTTCGGTCTTATTATGGTATAATTTATTGGAATTAAGTTAAAAAAGAAGGTTTTTATATGACAAAAACGCTTGATTACAAAACACACGGCACATGTTCAAGAATGATACATGTTGAAATAGAAGACGGCATAGTTCGCGATGTAAAATTCACAGGCGGCTGCAACGGTAATACTCAGGGCATTGCAAAGCTTGTAGTAGGCAGAAAAGCCGACGAAGTTGTAAAGCTTCTTCGCGGAACCGACTGCGGCGGCAGAGGAACATCCTGCCCTGACCAGCTTGCAAAAGCCATAGAAGAGGCAATGAAAAACTGAAATGCTTATAGACACACATACGCACTGCTTCCCCGACGCGCTTGCTCCGAAAGCGATAAACGTCCTGTCCGGCGGAAGCAAACAGCTTGCACATACCGACGGCACTCTTTCGGGGCTTATATCGTCGATGAATGAATACGGAGTTGACAAAAGCTTTGTGCTTAACATTGCGACAAATCCCCGTCAGCAGGAAAACGTAAATAAGTTTGCCGCCGCAATAAATAATTATAAAGGAAGAATTATTTCGTTCGGATCCATAAATCCAGATTGTCCGGACAAGAAAGCTGCCGCAAAAGAAATAAAAGAACTTGGGCTTTACGGCGTCAAACTTCATCCCGACTTTATGGGACATAATTTTGACGACGACGCTTTTTCCGAAGTTCTTTCAGCCTGTGCTGAATATGATCTGACAGTGATTATTCATGCCGGACTTGATTTTGTTTCGCTCGATCACGTCCATGCAACTCCGGAAATGATAGCTTCCGTGTGCGACAGATTCCCTTCTCTGCGTCTTGTCTGTGCGCATCTCGGCGCAAACTTTATGTACGAAAAATCGGCAGAACTTCTGTCAAAGAAAAACATATGGATAGATACAGCCTATTCTTCACACGTAAGCGATATTGAAGGAGCAAAAAAAGTCTTTTCCGCATTTGACGGCGACAGAATAATGTTCGCAACCGATTCTCCATGGGAAACACCCGCAGATACAATGGCTTTTATAGACCAGCTTGAACTTTCATCGGAGCAGAAAGAAAAGCTGTTTTATAAAAACGCCGAAAATCTGATAAAGCTTTCCGAAAACAAATAAATCCCGCAAGGGATTTCATATCTGCCCTTAGCGCAATTGGATAGAGTATCAGATTCCGATTCTGACGGTTGGGGGTTCGAATCCCCCAGGGCAGGCCAAAAGGAAAAGGACACCATCGGTGTCCTTTTCCTTTTGGCAAACGAGGATTCGAACGGAGCGGCAATGAATGACAGCCTTTGATGGCTGTCAGAACCGCGACGACCGAGCGGCGTAGTGCCGCGAGAATTCGAATCCCACATAGAGTCTTCTCTCAAACACCATCGGTGTCCTTTTCCTTTTGGCAAACAAGGATTCGAACGGAGCGGCAATGAATGACAGCCTTTGATGGCTGTCAGAACCGCGACGACCGAGCGGCGTAGTGCCGCGAGAATTCGAATCCCACATAGAGTCTTCTCTCAAACACCATCGGTGTCCTTTTCCTTTTGGCAAACAAGGATTCGAACGGAGCGGCAATGAATGACAGCCTTTGATGGCTGTCAAAACCGCGACGACCGAGCGGCGTAGTGCCGCGAGAATTCGAATCCCACATAAGAGTCTGCTCTCAAACACCATCGGTGTCCTTTTCCTTTTGGCAAACAGGGATTCGAACGGAGCGGCAATGAATGACAGCCTTTGATGGCTGTCAGAACCGCGA